>OBLI01003555.1_pt1 | contig 11841 bp, 8 predicted proteins | sample 1519701 | NCBI WGS metagenome assembly OBLI01 (sample SAMEA3663005, study PRJEB22513) | pig gut metagenome | biome: pig gut; feature: pig-associated habitat; material: faeces | place: France | collected 2012 | reverse complement strand
TAAAAAAGAGTGCCCAGAACAGGACTCGAACCTGCACGCCTCGCGGCACACGCACCTGAAACGTGCGCGTCTACCAATTCCGCCACCTGGGCTATTAATCGCTAAGACCTATCCTAACGCTCTTTTCTGTTCAATAAATGAGCGGAAAACGGGACTCGGACCCGCGACCCCAACCTTGGCAAGGTTGTGCTCTACCAACTGAGCTATTTCCGCTTATTTCCTCTCTCAAGGAGCATCTCTCTCGATTGCGGATGCAAAGGTACGCTATTTTTCTGAATTACCAAAATTTTCTCGCATTTTTTTCTAAAAAAAGTATCAATCCATGCGATTTCGATAGTCTTCATAGCCAAAATGGCGCAATATTTCCAATTTCCCGTCCATATGGAGCATTCCAATGGACGGGTGAGAAATACCATTAAACATGTTTGTCTTGACCGTTGTATAATGAATCATATCCTCAAAAATAATCTCCTGACCGATCACCAATGGATTTTTAAAGCGCCAAGACCCCATAAAATCTCCAGACAGGCAACTATTACCACCCAATCTATAGGTATTTTCTTTCGTTGCCTCCTCCAAATCGACCAATTCTGCCCCACGCACCTCTGGATGATATGGCATTTCAAGACAATCGGGCATGTGGCATGTGAAGCTGACATCAAGGATGGCAGTCTTGATTCCTCGATCATTCACAATATCTACAACATGGGCCACAAGCGGTCCAGTCTGCCAGGCAAAGGCGCTTCCTGGTTCAAATATCACCTTCAGATGGGGATAACGCTGGTGGAAACCTTTCATTATACGTTCCAACAACTCTATATCGTAACCTTTGCGAGTCACCAAATGGCCTCCTCCGAAATTGATCCATTTTATCTGCGAGAACCAAGGAGAGAATTTTTCTTCTATATGCCGTAATGTCCGTTCAAACACATCTGCCCCACTCTCACAATGGCAATGGCAATGGAATCCGTCAATATCCGACGGCAGTTCTTTCGGCAACTTATCTGCCGTAATACCAAAGCGTGTACCTGGAGCGCAGGGATTATAGAGCATAGTACCCACTTCCGAATATTCAGGATTGACACGCAATCCTATCGAACATGATGATGCACGATGGTGAAAGCGCTCGTATTGCGACAACGAATTAAACGTGATATGCGATGAGCAAGCTACAATATCATCAAACTCTCCATCTGTATAAGCTGGCGAAAAGGTATGGGCTTTCTTTCCAAACTCATGATAAGCGAGCATAGCCTCAGACAGCGAACTAGCGGTAGTAGATTGAATATACTCCCGAAAAATAGGAAATGTTTTCCATAATGCGAATGCCTTGAAGGCAAGAATAAACTCCGAACCGGTTCGTTCAGCCACGTCTTTTATCAAAGCGAGATTACGTCGCAATTTCGCCTCCTCTATAATATATATAGGTGTACTATTTTCCATTTTTTTGATATAAATCTTGATTTCGACTGCAAAGTTAGCTTTTTATTGTCATTAAATTGCATTATTCCATATAAAATGATTACTTTTGCATTTGATTCTAGATTATTGCAATGAAACTCATAGTAATGACCAAGCCCACGTATTTCGTGGAAGAAGACAAAATATTGGCAACACTTTTCGACGAGGGACTCGACTGCCTGCATTTATGCAAGCCTGGTTCTTCGCCAATGTATGCTGAGCGCCTGCTGACTCTACTGCCTGAAGACTACTGTTCAAAGATTGTAGTACATGACCACTTCTACCTCAAGGAGGAATACAATCTGAGAGGCATCCATATTGACGAGGCAGGACAACCAGCCCCGCAAGGCTATCGTGGACGCCTGAGTCGCACCTGTCAGAAGCTCGACGAGCTCAAAGTGACTAAACGCAACGCAGACTACGTGTTTCTCAAACACATCTTCGACAGTCAGACGGGTAATGAGAAAGCCTCATTTACTCCCAACGAACTGGAACAGGCTTCTAAGTTGGGACTTATCGACCGGCACGTGTATGCATTAGGAGGCATGAACATAGACAATATTCGCATGGCCAAAGAACTCGGTTTTGGCGGAGTTGTCATTTGTGGTGACCTGTGGAACCGCTTCAACATCCATCAGGGATTAGACTACAAAGAACTTATTGCCCACTTCGAAAAGCTCAGAAAGGCCATTGGATAGAAAAAGAAACAACTAACAACAATATTTACTACAAAATGAGAGAATCGAACTCTTACATGGTATTTTCAGGCACTGCCACAAAGTATCTGGCAGAGAAAATCTGCCTTAGTTTAGGATGTCCGCTCGGTGAACTGCAAATCACAAAGTTCTCCGACGGCGAGTTTGCTGTCTCTTTCGAGGAGTCTATTCGCGGTCGCGATATCTTCCTCGTACAGAGCACATTCCCCAATAGTGACAACCTGATGGAGCTGTTGCTGATGATCGATGCAGCCAAGCGCGCCTCTGCACGCACCATCAATGCCGTTATCCCCTATTTCGGATGGGCACGTCAGGATCGCAAAGACAAGCCCCGTGTCAGCATTGGTGCCAAACTGGTAGCCGACTTGCTTTCCGTAGCCGGTGTTGATCGTGTCATCACCATGGACTTGCATGCCGACCAGATACAAGGTTTCTTTGATGTTCCCGTTGACCACCTCTATGCTTCCGGCGTCATCCTCCCCTATCTTCAGAGTCTCAATCTAGACGACCTCGTTATTGCATCACCTGATGTCGGCGGTTCTAAGCGCGCCAACACCTATGCTAAATATCTGGGTTGCCCGCTGGTTCTCTGCAACAAGACCCGCGCTCGCGCCAACGTTGTAGCCACCATGCAGATTATCGGTGACGTCAAAGACAAGAATGTGGTGATTATCGACGACATGGTCGATACAGCAGGAACCATCACCAAGGCTGCCGACATCATGAAAGAAGCAGGTGCTAAGACTGTTCGCGCATGTGCATCCCATTGTGTGATGAGTGGCCCTGCAAGCGAACGCGTACAAGAATCGGCCCTTGAGGAAATTGTCTTCACAGACTCTATCCCCTACACACAACGCTGTGCTAAGGTGAAGCAGCTCTCTGTGGCAGATATGTTTGCAGAAACCATCCGCCGCGTGCTCAATAACGAGAGTATCTCAAGTCAATACCTTGTATAACATCCATCCTTCAGATGAACATCAAGACATTATTTATAGTGACAGCAGCAGGCATTACGCTTGCTGCTTGTCATTCAAACACGTACCATATCAAAGGTTCTGCCGAAAACATGCAAGACGGAGACACACTCTTTCTCACGACCGACATGGTAACCGGCATTCCCTGCGACACCTTAGTAGTAAAAAACGGAAAGTTCAGTCTTTCGGGAAGTGCAGATTCTACATGCTTCTGCATGCTTTATAGTGCGAAAGCCCACCAGATCAACGCCACATTCTTCAGGGAGAATGGCAATATCGACATCCGGCTTTCCGCAGAACCTTCCGCATCAAGGGTTGGCGGTACGCCTTGCAACAACGAGTGGCAACGTCTCAACGACTCGTTGATGGTTGTAGGCAAAGCCATCAATCTTATTGCAGAACGCATCTATGCCCATCCCGTCAGTCCGGCAGAACGAGAAAAGGGTATGAAGGAAATAGAAGAACTCAACAAACAGTTCAGCAACAAGGTAGAAGTTGCCGCCGAACGCAATATCGACAACGAATTCGGCTATTTTCTCATCCTCAACTTTTCCAAGGATATATTCTCTGCCACAACGACCAAGCATCTCATCAGTCAGATGCCGAAGGAATTGCGTCAGCGTACCGCCATCCAGCAAATGGAACAGGAATTGGCCAAGCAAGCCAATACAGCGGAAGGATCCGTCATGCCCGACTTCACGCTTCCTGATGCAGAGGGTAATCCTGTGAGCGCTTTGGCAGAGATAAAGAAGCACAAATTGACCGTTATAGATTTCTGGGCATCTTGGTGTGGCCCATGCCGTAGAGAAATGCCTTCCGTGATTTCCCTCTACGAGAGTTACAAGGATAAGGGTCTGGGCATTCTCGGTGTTTCTCTTGACAACAACAAAGACGCTTGGACAAATGCCATCAAGCAATGGGGAACGAGTTGGACACAGGTTAGCGACCTGAAAGGCTGGGAATCGTCTGCTGCTACATTATTTAATGTAAAAAGCATCCCTTGTACCGTTATTGTAGATCAAGAAGGCAAAATCCTGCGTCGCGATCTCCGCGATGAACAACTCAGAAACTTTGTTGCTGATTACCTGAAATAACAATCGCAACATCCACCTTTAACCCCCAATCGGTCATCAGACGGATTGGGGGTTTATCATCAAGGCGGTTGTATAGAAAAGAAAGAGAATGGCTGTTCTTCCACACGAGGAAGACAAGCCACTCTCTTTATCTCATCTGAATGTCCAACAGATTACTGGTTGTTGGGCAGTTCAAGCCATTTCACGTAGCAGAAGTCCTGACGGTGAGGCAGGTTCTTGTTCTTCGGATACATGCGGACAGCTGATTTATAGGTACCGGCCTGCTGAGGAGTCAGCTCAACTTCGAAGGTATAGTTGTTACCCTCATGACCAACCATCTTCAGAGGCTCTACATTGAAGATACGCTCCTGTCCTTCCTTGTTAACATAGAGATTCACCTTCTCCAATCCTACTGCATCTTCAAGACCTTGCTCGTTGATGACGTAAGTCAGCTTGTACTTACCACCGGTTTCAGCACCACTTGCAGGGAAGTCCCATGATGCAGAAACGACGTTGATGGCATCCCAACGCTCAGCAACAACTTCCTTCCACTGTGCAATTTCCTTAGCCAGACGGCAGTTGTCCTTGCTGATTTCCTTGAAGCGTTTAGCCTCTTTGGTGTAGAACTTGTCATAGTAGTCGTCGAGCTGACGCTTCATGGTATAGTGAGGAGCGATCTGAGCGATAGAGTTCTTGATAACCTTGATCCATCCCTCGCTGAAGCCCTTCTTGTTCTTCTTATAGTAAAGAGGAATAATCTCGTTTTCGAGTAGCGAGTAGATTGTAGCCGCATCGAGCTGGTCCTGATGACCCTGGTTCTGATAGGTACGCTTTTCGGTAAGTGCCCATCCTGCACCTTCACGATAGCCTTCAAGCCACCATCCATCAAGTACAGAGAGGTTGACAACGCCATTCATCTCAGCCTTTTCACCAGATGTACCAGAAGCCTCAAGCGGACGAGTTGGAGTATTCATCCAAATATCAACACCGCTGACAAGGCGACGAGCCAAGAGGAAGTCGTAGTCCTCAAGGAAGATGATCTTACCGAGGAACTCAGGACGCTGGCTAATCTCATAAATCTTCTTGATGAGTCCCTGTCCTGCGCCATCTGCGGGGTGAGCCTTACCGGCGAAGAGGAACTGTACGGGATGCTCTGGGTCGTTGACGATCTTGGCCAGACGGTCGAGGTCGGTAAACAACAGGTGAGCGCGCTTATAGGTAGCGAAGCGACGGCAGAAACCGATAATCAACGCATTTGGATTGATGCGCTCAAGCAGGTTGAGCACGCGTGAGGGATCACCCTGATTGCGCAACCATGTGTCACGGAACTGTTCGCGGATATATGACACCAATTTGTTTTTCAGCGCCATACGAGTTTCCCAGATTTCTTCATCGGGCACATTATAGATAGCCTCCCAGATGCTCTGGTTCGACTGATCGTACATGTGGTTCTCGTTGAAATACTTGCCATAAACCTTACGCCATTCTGTAGCACACCATGTTGGGAAGTGTACACCGTTGGTAACATATCCCACGTGGTTTTCCTCTGGATAGTATCCGTTCCAGATAGGAGCAAACATCTGCTGGCTAACCCATCCGTGGAGTTTAGATACACCGTTTACTTCCTGACAAGTGTTGCAAGCGAAGGTTGACATGCAGAAGCGCTCGTTATGGTCTTCTGGGTTGATACGTCCCATACCGATGAACTCATCCCAAGAGATACCGAGTTTTGCAGGATAGCCTCCCATATACTTACCGAAGAGTCCTTCGTCGAAGTAGTCGTGACCAGCAGGTACTGGAGTGTGAACGGTATAGAGTGAAGAAGCGCGAACGAGTTCGAGTGCTTCGTTGAAGGTCATTCCACCATCGATATAGTCACAGAGGCGCTGCAGGTTGCAAAGTGCTGCATGGCCTTCGTTGCAATGGTAAACATCCTTCTTAATGCCGAGTTTCTTCAGCAGCAGCATACCACCGATACCGAGCAGAATTTCCTGCTTCAGGCGGTTTTCCCAGTCGCCACCATAGAGTGAGTGAGTGATTGGTCTGTCGAATTCTGAGTTCAGTTCGTTGTCTGTGTCGAGCAGATAGAGCTTTACACGACCCACATTCACACGCCAAACATAAGCATGAACCTGATAGTTGGTGTATGGAACATCTATTACGAGAGGATTGCCGTTCTCGTCGAGTTCGCGCTCGATGGGGAGTGAACCGAAGTTCTGAGACTCATAGTTGGCAATCTGCTGTCCGTCCATAGAAAGACTCTGTGTGAAATAGCCGAAACGATAGAGGAAACCCACGGCACACATATCAACATTAGAGTCAGAAGCCTCTTTCACATAGTCACCAGCCAACATACCGAGACCGCCTGAGTAGATTTTCAGGGCAGAATGGATACCATACTCCATGCAGAAATAAGCTACAGAAGGACGGGTTTGGTCGGGCTTAACATCCATATATTCACGGAAGAGTGCATAAACACTCTTGATGCGCTTCATCAGAGCCTTGTCCTTGAGGATTTCCTCTTTACGGGTAAAGCTCAGACGCTCAAGAAGCATTACGGGATTGTGCTTGGCATCATGATAAAGCTCAGGGTCAAGGTCACGGAACAAGTCGCGTGCCTCATAGTTCCACACCCACCACATGTTGTGGGCAATCTCATTCAAACATTTCAACTGCTCAGGAAGGGTCGATTTTACAGTCAATTCCTTCCACTGAGGAGCATTTGCGTAATCTGCTTTGATTTTCATACTTTTCTCTATATATACGTTGATACTCTATTTATTATTTGTTCATACGGTTCTGAGCCTTACGCAAAGCGATGTCGTAAGCCTCATAATAGTATTCGATAAACTCGCTCCAAAGTGCTTTTTTCGAAAGTGCATCGGCTTTGCGTCGGCAACTTTCAACATCATTTTTCGGCATAGCCGAATATTTCGCCACCGTATCCTTGATGGCATCTGCTACTTCAGAATAATTATAATCTGTGCGATGAATGACCTTCACGCCATCCTCTATCTCACCTGCATGACCGAACACGCCGTTAGCCCAAAGTCCGAAGCCTGCCAGATCTGTTGTGATACAAGGCACTTTGAAGGCAACGGCCTCCAGCGGAGTATATCCCCATGGCTCGTAATACGATGGATAAATGCACAGGTCATTACCCAATACCACATCATAATATGACATATTGACTATTCCGTCACGTCCATCGAGATAGCAGGGCAGGAAGATGACCTTCACCTTATCGTCCTTACGGTTGTGCATATCGTAGTATTTCATCATGCCCAACACGTTATCGTGACTCATATTATGCAGCCAATGGGTCAGCTGTGGAACATCCAATGGTGTTTCATATTTTTCGTTCTTCGCCATACGTTCCTGCAAATCCTTACGTGGCTCGCCTACCCATCCCGGCACTTCAATAAATGCCAAGACCTTCTTCTTCAGTTCTCTGTCGCGAAGCAGACGATTCATGGCCTCCACAAACACGTCAATACCCTTATTACGGAATTCGTAACGTCCTGATGTTGAAACGATAAGTGTATCGTCGTCGAGCGATTCGCCCAATAAGGCATTAGCCACATCAAGAAGGCGCTTGCGAGCTGCCTTGCGCTTTTTGGTGAATGTGGCGGCTTTAGGCACGAAACTGTTGTCGAAACCATTTGGCAATACCACATCAACGGGCTTGTCAAGGAGTTCACGACATTCATTGGCGGTAATATCACTTACCGTAGTAAAACAATCTACATAATGAGCGGTTTGCTTCTCTATAGAGTGCTTGCTCTGCATATTAAGCTCTTCTGCCATCTGGTCGCCATTATAGGCAAAGAGATAGTCATAGAGTGGCTTCTGGTTGCCTGCGATTGAACGACCGATACTGGTGGCGTGAGTGGTGAAAACGGTACCGATCTGCGGCAACACATTATTTATATATAATGCTCCGAGTCCACACATCCATTCGTTGGCATGGTAAATCACATGTTTTCCCTCAACTTCCTTGCCCAGCCAACGGTAGATGCTTTCTACCACGAGTGCTGCGGCATAAGAGAACATAGATGCTTCATCATAATCGCCATAGGCATGAAGCGAATCCACCTGATAGTGTTCCCACAACCAGCCATAGATTTCATTTTTCTTCTCAAAAAAAGGTTGGAAATCCACCAAAATAGCAATAGGTTTTCCAGGAACAGCCCAACGGCCTACCTTTACTTTCAGTCCCTCTTCTTTCGCCTGCCATTGCCATTCTGCCAATAGCGACTTTTCCTCTTGAAAATAAGGACTCTCGTTATCATGCCACACATCTGGACCGATGAAGATAATCCGGTCGCACATGGCATCTTGAAGTGTTTTAGCTCGGCTGGAAAGCACGGTATATATACCTCCTACTTTATTACAAACTTCCCAGCTCGATTCAAAGACATAATCTGGCTTAATCAATTCTTTTCCCATATATACATGTATAACGGCCACAAAGTTACTTAAAAATATTAAAATCATGCGAGTTTAGGCAATTATTTTTCACCAAAAAACACATTTATTGATATAGATTTACTATCTTTGCGGCAAATTAATACGTAGATGAAAAGAAAACTATTCATAATAATATTTACAGCCATTTTCGCAACAGTCGGTGCCCAACAGTCACAGGGCACTTTCAGTGGATATCTCACCAATGAGGAATACGACGTTTATCTGCGAATCGATTTTCAAAACCAGAATGTCATCATCCCCGGACAAGAGATCTATGGTGAACTTCCTGGCTATCTCGGAAAGAAACACAATTCTTTCTGCTGGCCGATCACATCGGTCAAGAAAAAAGGAAGCCGAGAGATTGTCATGACGATGGTCAACGATTTTGGCAGCGAAGATCTCACCGCTACCCTCACCTTGCAAAGCGACTCCACCTACCTGCTGAAACAAACAAGTGGCAGTACGCTGAAAATTCCCAAAAACGGGAAATGGCAGAAGTTGCCCAAAATGCTAATCTTCACAAAAGGACATTAAATTGCCTTTATTTTCCCCCCCCTTGATATATTTTCAAAAAATCGACCCTCTTAGTAAAAAAAATAACGCAAAACTATAGAAAGTTTAGATTTTTGACGTATCTTTGCGGTTAAAAATAATATAGATTTTAAGAAAAGCTATGAATCTACTCAACTCTATTCTGAATTGGTACTTCAAGAAAGAAGCACTGCCATACTGGTGCATGTTCTTGATTGATACTGCTACTATTTTCTTCTCCGGTCTCTTTACCTATTGGATTTTCAACAAGACAGGAGCATTCATAGACCATCGGTTTGAACTGCTATATACCCTCTTGCTCTACGTACTTCTCACTTGCGTAGGCTTCAGAATATTTCACACCTATTCTGGAATTCTTCGCTACTCATCATTTGTCGATTTATGGCATGTGGCGATGAGTAATGCCGTCGGCTTGGCATTGTCGCTGATAGCCCATTTCACCATGGAGTATCTGCATGTTGACAAAATAGGCATACTCACATTGACCGAGACATGCACCATGTTCCTCATTGCCACATTAGCCATGTGGACCATTCGCGTGCTGGTAAAGATGCTATACGACGTAATCTTGGCGGATAAGAAGGCAGTACGCGTACTCATCTATGGTGCAATGGAAGGAGCGGTGGGACTTGCCAAGTACATTCGTACCCAGCAACCTGCCAAGTTTGTGTTGATGGGATTCATTGCCCATGAAAAGAGCAACGAGAACCGACTTCACCATGTCCGACTGATGGGCAAGAAAGTATATAACACCCAAGACAATATTGCACATATCATCAAGAAATACGGCATCAAAGGTGTACTCATCTCCCCTACTCGCACTAAAGACTTCCAAAACGACCGTGAGATGCAGAACACGCTGATTTCCACCGGTGTCAAAATCTATATGACAATCAGCGCCCATGAGATGCAGGTTGAAAACGGAAAACTGACTGACAGCAGTCTTGCCGACATCAAACTGAAGGAAGTTAGCGTTGAAGACCTCCTGCCACGCGATGAGATACAGGTTGACATGAATAGCGTCGGGGCCCTGTTGAGAGGCAAGAAAGTGCTCATCACAGGATCTGCCGGTTCTATCGGATCGGAAATGGTTCGCCAGATTGCCATCTACAAGCCCGCAGAAATGATGCTCATCGACCAGGCTGAGACTCCACAACACGACATCAGACTGATGATGAGCAACGAATATCCTGACATCGTGGCACATACCGTAGTGACCTCTATCTGCAAAGAGAAACGCATGGAGGAGATTTTCAGCACATTCCAGCCTGATTACGTTTTCCATGCTGCTGCCTACAAACACGTGCCGATGATGGAAGACAACCCCAGCGAAAGCATTCAAAACAACGTATGGGGCACCAAAATCATTGCAGACCTCAGCGTGAAATACAATATCAAGAAGTTTGTGATGATCTCTACCGACAAAGCGGTCAATCCCACGAACGTAATGGGTTGTTCGAAGCGTATCTGCGAAATCTATGTGCAAAGCCTTGACAAGGCCATCAAAGACGGTAAAATCAAAGGCATCACGCAGTTTGTCACCACACGCTTCGGAAACGTGCTCGGTTCCAACGGATCTGTCATTCCGCTATTCCGTAAACAACTGGAGGCTGGCGGTCCATTGACCGTCACACACCCAAAGATCATCCGCTATTTCATGCTTATACCAGAGGCTTGCAAACTGGTGCTCGAAGCTGGAACACATGGTAAGGGTGGCGAGATATTCGTGTTCGACATGGGAGAACCTGTACTTATTGCCGACTTGGCAAAGCGCATGATACAGTTGAGCGGAGCCAAAAACGTAGAAATCAAATACACGGGACTCCGCGAAGGCGAGAAACTCTATGAGGAAGTGCTCAACGAGAAAGAAAACACCAAGCCTTCGTTCCACGAAAAAATACGTATTGCCGAGGTTCGTAGCTACGAATACGAAGAGGCACAGCAGAGCATTACCGAACTATACCAGATTTCCGCTGCTTACGACGACATGAACACCGTAAGGAAGATGAAGGAAATCGTACCGGAATACATCAGCAAACATTCACGCTACGAAGCTCTCGACCAAAAATAGCGCAACAAGCATTTACTCCATACTAAGAAGACCCTCCTATCCTACGCAGGAAGGGTCTTCTTTTTGTTTTATCCCACCCTTTGCATACACCATGAATGGCTTTGGAGAGGAAGAAGTTATGGACCAGAAATTGGACATATCAGAAAAGGCAAATCTTCCAATATTCCAGTTCTTCCAAATTCCAATAAAGGGTATGAAAACGCAAACCCTCATTTTAGAGTCTTATAACTTATTAATAATTAAATAGTTATATATATAATAAGAGAAAAAAGCACCCTCGAAAAATTAATTGGAAGAACTGGAATTGGAAGATTTACGCAATCAAGAATCCATCTAAGAGCCATATTATCAATAATTTACGTAATAAGAGAATGCAGGAATATCCCAGCGCTACCAGCAAAATCAGCATTCCAAAGCCGCAAAATCCTGGTAAAAACCCCATTTTTGGGCTATTTTATTCATGAAATCCTCAAAAATCGAGTTCGCCCCCCTTGTTCCGATGATTTCCACCTTCCATGCAAAAC
>OBLI01003553.1_pt1 | contig 11844 bp, 13 predicted proteins | sample 1519701 | NCBI WGS metagenome assembly OBLI01 (sample SAMEA3663005, study PRJEB22513) | pig gut metagenome | biome: pig gut; feature: pig-associated habitat; material: faeces | place: France | collected 2012 | reverse complement strand
GAGAGCATCTGCCTTACAAGCAGAGGGTCACAGGTTCGAGCCCTGTAGGTCCCATATGCCGGCGTGGCGGAACTGGCAGACGCGCAGGACTTAAAATCCTGTTGTAGCGATACAGTACCGGTTCGATTCCGGTCGCCGGCATTGCACGGAAGTGCTAATTGAATATGTGTGCGTAGCTCAGCTGGATAGAGCACTTGGCTACGGACCAAGGTGTCGGGGGTTCGAATCCTCTCGCGCACGTATGGGAATCCCTTGAAAACACTGAGTTTTCAAGGGATTTTCTTTTACATTTTCCTTTAAAACACACAAAAAACACACAAACTGCATGGGAAAGCTTAATATTAGGAGGGGCGTATGGCAGTTAAATGAGAAAAAGTTGAAAAAAATATATACAGAAGTACAGATGAAAAGAATAAGTATCGTGTAGATCTTTATTTTGGAAGAGATAACAATAATAAGATAAAGAAATCAAGTAGGGTGGTCTATGGAACCTTAACAGAGGCTCGTAAACAATTGGCACTTCATGAGGTAGGATTAGCTAGAGGAGAGGTAAAGGCTCCGGTAAAAATCACTATACAGCAATTAATAGAGGACTGGAATCGATTAGTAGGAGATTTAAAGAATACAGAGACCACTCAAACGTCAACTAGGAATATCCAGAAACATATCATTTCATATTTTGGAGAACATACACGAATAGATAAAATTTCAGTAACAAATATTCGCGATTACATGGCCTTTCTGAAAACGGAGAAGACATTGAGTCATTCGCTTAATCATTGTAAAAAGCAACACATATTGGTATAATATAGGTGTCACAAGATTGGGTAGATGGATAGTTACATATGGAGAAACAGCTCACATTAGAGCAGAAGAAACAAAAGGTTCGGGATTTTCGACCGATTGACGATGTATTCTTTGAGGTACTTGCGGATGATATTCTGTTCTGTCAGGAAATACTAAGGACGATACTTGAAGATAATAAGCTTATCGTTAATGATGTCATTGTGCAGAGTAGTGAGAGAAATCTGTATGGTCGTTCCGTTCGATTGGATGCACTATGTACACTTGGAAATGGAGAAAAGTGTAACATTGAAGTTCAGAGGTCCGATAATGATGATCACTTGAAGCGTGTGAGATTTAATGCATCAAGTATCACAGTGAAGGAATCACAGGTAAATGACAAGTTCCAAGATGTGGCAGGGGTGTATGTGGTATATATTTCAGAGTTTGACATCTTTGGAAAAGGAAGAACGATTTACCATGTAGAGAATGTAATTCAAGAGACTGGTGATCAGGTGGATGATGGATTGCATAGGATTTTTGTAAATACAGCTTGTGATGATGGAACAGATATTGCAGATTTGATGTCATGTTTTAAGGAAAAGCAAGTGAATAATCCGAAATTTCCGGTTTTTACTAGTAGAATGAATAAGTTAAAGAATGAAGAAGGAGGTCTCAATATTATGTGTGAAGTAATGTTAAAATATGAAAAGATTGCTGCTGAAGATGCTGCAAAGAAGGAAAGAATCGAGGCAATTCAGAATATGATTGATCTGGGGCTTTCGGAAGATAAGATATTAACCAAGTATTCTAAGGAAGAGTATGAGAAAGCAAAGCAAGTAAAATGGGAATTGTTGGGATTTACTGTTACATGTCGGGACAGTAATTAGTAGAGTTCGATCTACGTTTCACTTCGGTCGGCGCTGAACAAGTGCCACCGGCACTTAGCGCCCTCTCGCGCACGTAGTTAAAATAAGAAGCAGGACAGATGTTCTGCTTCTTATTTTTTTGAGTCAAGTTCAGACTTGAAAGGGTTTAATCTGCATTTCACTTCGGTCGGCGCTTCATTTCGTGCTCGAGACAAACAAAAGATTGATAAGAATAAAATATCTGATATTATAGAATATGATAATCATAGGGATATATATAGGCCCAAATAATATGTGTTATATAAGAAGTGATAGGAATAACTCGATAGAAAGAGGACTTGTGAATAGGAGAATATCATGCTTACCTACAATTTAGAGCAGCGAAACGACGAACCGAAATATTATTATATATACAAGATGATCCGGAAAGATATTGAGGACGGATCCTTAAAGAAAGGGGAGAAGCTTCCTTCGAAGCGCAGCCTTGCGGAGCATCTTGGGGTCAGCCTGATCACGGTGGAGAATTCGTATCAGATGTTAAAGGAAGAAGGCTACATTGAGCCACGGGAACGAAGTGGGTACTTCGTCTGCGAGATTCATGCGATCGCGTCGGAAAAGCCGGTGGATCAGAAGCTTCGTATGCTGCCGGAGGAACCGGAGCAGATCAAGGATGGAAGACTTGCGAATGTGATGACGGAAAACTTCCCGTATTCAAAATATTTTAAGACGGTGCGAAGCGTTATTACAGAGTATGGAGAGGAATTGTTGCAGCGCTCGCCGAACGAAGGGTGTGCAATCCTTCGAAACAGTATTGCTTCGTATTTGCTTCGTTATCGAGGCGTGTTTGCCCAGCCGGAACAGATTATTATCGGATCCGGAGCGGAGCATCTGTACGGAACGGTCGTGCGTATTCTTGGAAGCGATAAGGTGTATGGAATTGAAGATCCGTCGTATCACCAGATTCGAAAGGTGTATGAGGGAACCGGTGCCAAATGTGAGGCACTTGCGATGGGCGAGGATGGAATCCTGAGCAATTTACTTGCATCCACACAGGCGGATGTGCTGCATGTGACGCCTTTTCACAGTTATCCGTCCGGAGTGACGGCGACAATTGGAAAACGATATGAGTATCTGCAGTGGGCACGCGAACGGAAGAATTATATTGTGGAAGATGACTTTGACAGTGAGTTCTTTATGCCCGGTAAACCGATCGAGACACTGTTTATGCTGGATGACAGTGATCATGTGATCTATATTAATACATTTTCGAAAAGCATCTCACCGTCTATCCGTATGGGTTATATGATCCTGCCGGAGCATCTCCTGGAGCGTTATCACGAGACATCCGGTGGATTCTCGTGTACGGTTCCGGTACTTGAGCAGTATGCGCTTGCAGAATTTATCAACAAGGGATATTTTGAGCAGCATCTCAGCCGGGTACGCAGACAAAGAAACATACGATGAAATATATAGGAACATAGGAGAAATAAAACAGATTATGTATCAAGATCTGACCGGTCTGATCGGTATGAAAAAATATAAGTTGACAAATAACTGTATCTAGTGTATATATAACATATAAACAGCGCTGCGAAGCGCATATACACGTGCGCGTATTATAAGAGGAAGTATAGGTGATTCTATGAAGATATTACAGAATTCCGGAGAACCGATCTATCAGCAGATTGCGAGTCAGTTTGAGGCGGACATTCTCGCGGGAAAGTATGAGCAGGGAGAATATCTGCCGTCAATCCGCGGTCTGGCGAAGGAACTGAAAATCAGCGTGATTACGACGATGAAAGCATATGAGCTGCTTGCGGAGCAGGGACTTGTTACCGCGGTGCAGGGAAAAGGATTTTATGTGAATGCGCAGGATAGCGAGATGCTGAAGGAACAACACCTTCGCAAGGTGGAATCGGCGCTTACGGAAGCCATCGCGGCTGCAAAAGTTGCGGGCATGAGCGAGCAGGAGCTGGTGGACACGTTACAGACACTTCTTGCGATGGAAGAAATCTAGCCATATTCAGGAAACTGATTGTATGCAGGAAAATCAGGAAATTGATTTTGCAGATGATGTGATCGCAAAAATTGGGAGCTGGAAAAAGAAGGGAAAATGATATGAAATTTGAATATGTTCTGGAAGGTAACAATATCAAAAAGAAATTCAGAGGATTTACATTAGATGTGCCGCAGTTTCACATCCCGAAGGGCTTTGCGACAGCCTTAATCGGGGAGAACGGAGCGGGCAAGACAACACTCATGAATATTCTGGCGGGCATTCGACTGGATTACAAAGGTGAGCTGACTTACTTTGGACAATATCATGACAAGGATCGCGAGGAGAATCCAATCGTCAAGGAACAGTATGCATATACAGGACCGGGAACGTATTATCTGCCGCAGTGGACGGTCGGACAGATCCGAAATCTGAATCAGCTTTTGTTTGAAAACTTTCATGAGGATCGCTTTGAGAAGCTCTGTGAGCGGCTGGCTGTGGGCGGGGAGGGCAATGTAAGTGGCAAGAAAGTCCGCTCGCTTTCCGATGGAAATAAAATGAAGCTGATGATCGCTTCTGCCCTGGCACGTGATACGAAGCTTCTTATGATGGATGAGCCGGCATCACCATTGGACCCGCTGATGAGGGACTGTCTCTGCAGTCTGATCCGTGAGTATCTTGCGGAGAACGAGGGTGAGAACAGTGTATTCTTCTCCACACATAATATCGCGGATATGGAGAATGTGACCGATTATGCGATCATCATGGAACGCGGTCGTATCGTGGAAGAGGGCTTTGTCGAGGACCTAAAAGAAAAGTATGTGTATGTCAAAGGCGAGCCACGGGATATTGAAGCTGCAAGAAACGTGATGTTCAGCATGCGGGAGAGCCAGTACGGCTTCGAGGGTGTGTGCCTGGCAGAAAAACTGGATCCGCTTGCGGGATGCGATGTGAGCGTGGAGCAGGCGACTCTCTCGCAGATCAGTGTGGCGGTCATGAAGCAGTATTCGATGATTCGGGAATAGGAGCGCTGACGTATGAAAAAGATATGGAAAAATTATGCGGTGTTCAGTTCGTGGATCTACCGACTGATGACGCTTCTTGTGATACCGGTCGTTTTTATCATAGGAGAGTTTGAACTTTTCACGCTGGTAAATGCAAATACATCAATGATCGGATTTAAATTGTTTATTGGTTTGATCCTGACGTATGAAGTCATCAACGACTACTGGCTTTTTGGCGGAATTTGTTCGCTTGAAGGCTGCAATGTGGAAAGCCTTAAGCTGGCGAAGGTGGGAAAGAATGTTTTTCGAGATGCACTTGTGATGGATCTGATACGAAGATTTGTGTATTTGCTGGGAGTCGGTGTGATCGCGTATGTGAAATTGAGAATGTTTTCCCTGCTTCTGACAGCGATGGCTGGATATATTGCGTTAATCATCGTACTGAATGTGACACGTTATATGTCAACGTTCCTGTTGCAGATTTCGATGAGCCAGTTGGCAGTGGCGTTGTATCATCTGATCATGTTATTGGGATCGGATTTTGATACGATTGATTCGGCAGGCTTAAGGGGCACGATCATGATGCTTCTGCTTGTGGTTTCCGCTGCACTCGGAGTGGCCACGGTGGTTCATGTTCAGGGCCGATGGAAGGAGAGTTATTATGAAAAATGATCTGCGTAAAGCGTTTGAATTGATGAAATTCGGAATCTGCGTCAATAAGGGAATCAATATCGGTGTCCTTGTTCTTTTTGTTGTGATCGGGCTGGTGGGAGAGACTTTCTATCTTGCAACCGGATTTACCATGAATTATGGATTTGATCTCTTTGCATTCCTTTTGATTGCGGTGCTTTCTTTTCCGGCACAGTTTATGGTGACGACGGATGTTTCGCATATCGTGCAGACTTCCTCTTATAAGAAGAAAATTCAGACGAAGATGTTCGCTGAAGTATCTCTGATTACGTCTTTGGCTGCGATGACGTTTCTTGTTTTCATAAGAACGATCGCAGGAGTGGTGCATCCGGACCTGGCGGCGAAGTTGTGGAATGATATTCCGATAGCGGGAATCATGACCATGATGGTTTTGATTTTGACTGTGATCATGTACAAATACTTCTGGATCGCAATGGTCGTATTGTATGTGTTTATGATGGGAATCGGTGGCCGGGCCGGTTATCTGAGTGTGGTAAAAGGACCGCAGGACGGACTGTTTGCAAAGGTTCCGGTCCTCGGGGATATTGTGATCGCGTATGCCTTTGTGCTTCTCGGAGTCGGAATCTCGTATCTGATTTCACTGGCTCTCTACAAGAGGCCATTCTCCAAAGCGGCATTCGGTGCGGCGATGAGCAAATATGTATCGTAAATGAAGCACAGCTTTCACAGGTTGGAAGCTGTGTTTTTGTTGGAAAATGAGCAAAGTAAAAGGACCAGTCACGCGACTGGTCCTTTTGAGGGGAGTATAAATAATTAATAAGAGGTATAACATTGAAAAGATAAACATCTTTTCATACTGATTATAAATGATATGGAAGAAAAAAGCAATCAAAATTCTGTATATTTTAGTAGACGATAGGAACACTATTTTTGTAACAAGTAATTAAGCCGTTGAGCTTGGATTTTCAAGGGAAACGGTAACCAGGAGGTAAGAAAAATGGCTTATAACAAAATGAGTGACGCGTACAACAGCACAAATTCAGGAAGCAACAAGTCTACTGATAAGACATCAAACAAGACATCAAACAAGACTTCAAACAAAACTTCCAACAAGACAAGCAACAAGACATCCAACAGAATGACAGACCGCGCTACAGATGAGACGGATTCTATGGATGATTGTCATCGTTAGAACATTTACTTGTTAACTGCATAGTATAATAGAAAACAGATTATGGAGAAGGCTTTTTCCGTAATCTGTTTTCTGTTAAGGAGAAATTATGGATTTTCAGATTGTGTACGCATCACAGCTAGAACAGGTACTTAGGGAGAGCAGAGGTCTTCTGATCGACATACGGGAATCGGAAGATTACAATGCCGGACATTGGCCGGGGGCAATCAATTATCCGTATGAAATGTTTGAAAGTAACAATCTTCGTCTGCCAAGAAATCGTAAGATGATCCTTTATTGCGAGCATGGAGGCGGGAGTATGCAGATTGCAAGAAAACTCGGAAGAGAAGGTTATCGGGTAGCAACGGTTGTGGGTGGATACGAAGCATTAAAAAAAGTGCAGGAAACCTATTTCAAAAATCGTCGGAATGTGTAACAATAGAGGAGAATATAGTTTGAAATACATAAAAGAGAGAAATATATGAAGACATTTGATTTAGTTGTGCCTTGTCATTTTGGACTTGAGGCTGTGACCAAGCGTGAAATATACGATCTTGGATATGAAATTACAAAGGTGGAAGACGGACGGGTAACGTTTACCGGAGATGCGGAGGCAATCTGTCGCGCGAATATTTTCCTGCGGGGCGCAGAAAGAGTACTTCTTTTGGTCGGCCGTTTCCATGCAACAACATTTGATGAATTATTTGAGGGAATTAAGGCTCTTCCATGGGAAGATTATATTCCGAAGGACGGAAAATTCTGGGTCAAGAAGGCCTCTTCGATCAAGAGTAAGCTTTTCAGCCCATCGGATATCCAGTCGATCGCAAAGAAAGCGATGGTGGAGCGTATGAAGCAGTCGTATCACATTGACTGGTTCCCGGAAGACGGAGCGTCCTATCCGGTACGAATCTTTCTGTTAAAGGACGAAGTAATGGTAACGATCGATACGTCTGGAGATTCTCTGCACAAGCGCGGATACCGGCTGGCAACAAGTAAGGCTCCGCTGACGGAGACGCTTGCGGCATCTTTGATTATGCTGACGCCGTGGAAAAAGGATCGCATTCTGGTGGATCCGTTCTGCGGAAGTGGAACATTTCCGATTGAGGCGGCGATGATGGCTGCGGGGATTGCTCCGGGTATGAATCGAAGTTTTACAGCGGAACAGTGGACGAATCTGATACCGAAGCAATTGTGGTACGATGCGGTGGAAGAGGCGCAGGAGATGGTTGATCTGAATGTTGAGGTGGACATTCAGGGATATGATATAGATGGTGAGGTGGTCAAGGCTGCCCGGGAGAATGCCAAGAGAGCAGGTGTGGATTCATTGATCCATTTCCAGCAGCGGGAAGTGGCGGCTTTGCATCATCCGAAGAAATACGGCTTTATCATCACAAACCCACCATATGGTGAGCGCCTGGAGGAGAAAGCCGATCTTCCGGCACTCTATAAACAGATCGGACAAGCGTATGCAGGGTTGGATTCGTGGTCGCTTTACATGATTACGAGTTACGAGGATGCGGAGCGTTATATCGGAAGAAAGGCGGATAAGAACCGCAAGATCTATAATGGTATGATTCGGACTTATTTCTACCAGTTTATGGGTCCGAAACCACCAAAACATAAGTAATTTAGAATGAGGTAATTATGAAATATTCGAAAAGATACATCGCCTTTACCGTGATGCTGGCACTGGTCTTTTTGTTCAAATTTCAGATACTTGGAGTGGACCGGGCCGGGATTGGACAGTTTCGAGGCGCACAACTGGAGGCAAAAGTATGGAATCCTCTTGTTGCCAGAGATGTGAATGCCAATTTGATCAAGGCGGTAATAGACAATCAGGAATATACAAATGAACAGAGCAACTTCTATATGAATAACAATCGTAACATTATGCTTCCGGTAGCTTTACTCCGTGATGCGCTTAATTGCAGTGCGCATATTTATGACGGCAAGGAGCTGCTCGTCGAGAAACATACGTTGTCGGTAACAATGAATGCCGGGGAGAAAAAGGCATATGTCAACGGAGAGGAGTATGATATTGCTTCGGCCCTAACGAAAAGGGATGGGGAATGGTATGTCAGTCTGAATGATTTGTCTGATTTGCTGGGGTATAATTGTTCTTTTAACATTGCTGACAATACGATTGTTACATCGGATACGGATGCGACAGCATTGGTTCCGACTACCTATGATCTGCGAGATAAACTTCGCGTATCGCAGATCCGCAATCAGGGACGTTACGGAACGTGCTGGGCTTTTGCGGCAACGTCTGCACTTGAGTCATCGTTGCTTCCGGAAGAGAAGGCACTTTTTTCCGTGGATCATATGACCATGAGCAATTCGTTTGATGCGAACCAGTATGACGGCGGCGAATATACGATGGGAATGGCATATCTTGCGGCCTGGCAGGGACCGGTGTATGAGGCGGATGATCCATATGGCGACGGAGAGACGGATTCCAATTTGAAAGCGGTCAGGCATGTGCAGGAGATGCAGATCGTTGATGGTAAAGATTACGAGGGTATCAAGGAGGCGGTATTCAAATACGGCGGTGTACAGACGTCGTTGTATAGCACGATCCGCAGCTCTCAGGGAGATTCCGAGTACTATAACAAGACGACCAATGCATACTGCTACATTGGAACGGAGAAGCCAAATCATGACGTGGTGATCGTCGGATGGGATGATAATTATCCGAGCGCAAACTTCAATACGCCACTGGAGGGGGATGGAGCATTCATCTGTCAGAACAGCTGGGGCAGCGATTTCGGAGATGACGGATTTTTTTACGTGTCTTATTACGATACCAATATCGGTACGCACAACGTGGTATACACACGAGTGGATGATACAGATAATTACGATCATATTTATCAAAGCGACTTGTGTGGCTGGGTAGGCAAGATGGGGTATGACAGTGAGCAGATCTATGGAGCCAATGTGTTTCAGACAAAGAGTGCCCAGAAACTGGCTGCGGCATCCTTCTATGCGACCGGTGCGAATACGGAATATGAAGTGTATGTGGTACACAACTTTGTGAATGAGAAATCTTTCGATGAGAGCGAGAAGCTTGCAGAAGGCGTCTTAAAGAAGGCAGGGTATTATACCATTGATTTTGACAAAGAGGTGGAGCTTGCTGCAGGCGAGAAGTATGCCATCATGATCAGGGTAAAAACGCCGGGCTCAAAGCATCCGTTGGCAATCGAGTATGATTCCGGCGAGAAGATCCTGCAAGGTGTCGATCTGGATGACGGGGAGGGATATATCAGTCCGAATGGAAAGAAATTTGTCAATGTGAAAGAAAAAAGAGACTGTAATCTCTGCATTAAAGCATTTACGAGGGATGAGTGATGGATGAAGTCGTATTAAAATGGGTCACGGTCCTGACCGGAGTGCTGACAGTTGCCGTATGCATATCTTTGTACTTTTTCCCGGAACTGCACACGCGTGAAGTTCTTGCCGCGGAGCAGCAGGCAAGAGTCGGAGATGCCAATGTTGTGGCGGATTATGTTGACCCGGATGAGGTTGTGGTCAGTGATGAATCAATGGATGCACAGCTGAAGATTGCGTTGCCGGAGAATTTATCACAGAAGGACCTTACGGTAGAAAACGATTACATTACACAGACGATTTATATCCGCTTTGCGGGTGGCGTTGAGGATTATTTTAAGCAGTATAGCATTAAAGGAAGTTGTGATCATATTGCATCGCTGTCTTATTATAAAGATGGAGATGAGGGAGTGATCGCCTTGACGCTTGACCGCGTTTATGAATTATCACAGAATTTCAAAGAGGGAAATCTCTATCTTGATTTTGTGGATCCTCATGATATTTATGATAAGGTAGTTGTGGTGGATGCAGGACACGGGGGAAAGATGCCCGGGGCTTTAAAGTTAGGTGTCTCGGAGAAAAATATCGACCTTGCCATTCTGCTGAAACTGAAGGCTTTGTTTGATGCGAGTGATGAGAATATCGGTGTGTATTATACAAGGACAACGGATGCAAATCCGACACTGGATCAGCGTGTGCAGCTTGCGAATAAGTGCAATGCCAACCTGTTTATCAGCATTCACAATAATTCGTCAGCGACCGGTAATTTTACCAGCACTAAGGGATCACAGGTAATGTACAGTGAGTCCGATGATTCGAAACTGTCCAGCAAGCATCTGGCACAGATCTGTCTGGATCAGGTGTGCAAGTCACTTGGCAGTACCAAGCGCAATCTTTTGCCGGGGGACAGTATTTATATTATCCGAACCAGCAAGGTGCCGGTGGCATTAGTGGAAGTCGGATTTATGACGAATTATGAGGAATTGGACAAGTTAAATAATGCAGCGTATCAGAAGAAGGCGGCGAAAGGAATCTATGATGCGATCATGCAGGCTTTAGAGGAGGGCTATTAAGATTATGACGAAAATTATTTTTGCGACCGGTAATAAGGACAAGATGAGAGAAATCCGCGAGATTATGGCGGATTGTGATGTGGAGATCGAATCCATGAAGGAAGCCGGAATCAATGTTGATATCGTTGAGGATGGCACTACGTTTGAAGAAAATGCACTTATTAAGGCACGCGCGATTGCAGCGCATACGGAGGCAATCGTTCTTGCGGATGATTCGGGACTTGAGATTGATTACCTGAATAAGGAGCCGGGGGTATATTCCGCTCGTTACATGGGAGAGGATACTTCTTATACGATCAAGAATCAGAATCTCATTGAACGTCTGGACGGCGTCGAGAAAGAGAAGCGTACCGCGCGATTCGTATGCGCGATTGCAGCCGTCTTGCCGGACAAGCGTGAACTTGTGACACGCAAGACCATGGAAGGCTACATCGGATGGGAGCCGGAGGGAGAGAACGGATTCGGATATGATCCGATCTTTTATCTCGATGAATTTGGATGTTCTTCCGCTGCATTGTCCCGCGAGCAGAAGAACGCGATCAGCCACAGAGGTAAGGCACTCCGTGCGATGAAGGAACTTCTGGTAAAAGAAATTTAAAAAAATCAAAAAAATCAAAAATTTAAAAAATTTCAAAAATAATGTTGACAAGAACCGCACCCTATAATATAATACTACTTGCGTCACGGATGAAACAGACGCAAATAAATAACCTTCGGGGTGTGGCTCAGCTTGGCTAGAGCGCCTGGTTTGGGACCAGGAGGTCGCAGGTTCGAATCCTGTCACCCCGACTTCATGCGGGTGTAGTTCAATGGTAGAACACCAGCCTTCCAAGCTGGATACGTGGGTTCGATTCCCATCACCCGCTTTGATATTGCCAAAGGTAATATCTATCATGGGATACTAGCTCAGTTGGTAGAGCACTTGACTTTTAATCAAGTTGTCGGGGGTTCGAATCCCCCGTGTCTC
>OBLI01003552.1_pt1 | contig 11846 bp, 11 predicted proteins | sample 1519701 | NCBI WGS metagenome assembly OBLI01 (sample SAMEA3663005, study PRJEB22513) | pig gut metagenome | biome: pig gut; feature: pig-associated habitat; material: faeces | place: France | collected 2012 | reverse complement strand
GTAATGGTTTTGCGCCGGTGCCTTGAATGAGAAAATGTTGATTCTTTTCGTAGGGAACGGATTTATCCGTTCCGACCGCGAAGCGGAATTACCCCACCCAATTATTTGACAAAGGGTCAAGTTATCCGAATATCCAGCCGAATTCATGATAAAAGCATCCACAAAAGCGGCTACGCCGACGGAATGAGCAAGCCCATTCCTAAGGGCGTGTACGGACCATTCCCCGTTCAACGAACCATGGATGTTGACTGACGTTTCGGAACGGATAAATCCGTTCCCTACGCAAACACCGGAAAGTGTGCCATTCAACGTACCGCCCCAAAAATCGTTACCTATCGGAATGCATAAATGCATTCCCTACGAAAATGCGGTAAACACTCCATTACTGGACAAGCACATTCTACATTCTGGGCAGGTACAGGGAAAAGGTGCTGCCCACACCGACCTGGGAGCGGACCTTTACATAGCCGCCCTGGCCCTGGGCAATTTGCCGCACCAGATACAGTCCGATGCCCACGCCTTCCTCTTCCGCGTGTTCCGCGCCCCGGTAAAACCGCTGGAACACCTTGGCCTGCTCTTCCTCGGGAATTCCCGGGCCGGTATCACGAATGTGAACGGCGGAAAACAGGGGGTTCTCCGTGGCGGTGATGCAGACCTCTCCCTGGGTGTATTTCACAGCGTTGTCCAGCAGATTGTAGATGGCCTCCTCCGTCCATTTTGGGTCAAAGATGGCCTGGGCATCCGCCGGTTCCAGGGTAATTGGGATTCCCTTTGCCGCGGCCTTGGGCGCAATTTGGGAGAGGGCGGCCCGAATGGTTTTTTGCAGCTCCCCGGGCACCGGATGCAGGGCGATGACGCCGGATTCCAGGCGGGAGGTCTTCACCAGGGCGTCAATGAGGCTTTGCAGCTTCCTGGCCTGTGCGTCCAGGGCTTCCAGACAGTCCCGGTTTTCCGGCTGCTCCGAAAGAAGCTGGGTGTAGAGCAGGATGTTGGAAATGGGCGTTTTGGTCTGGTGGGAGATGTCCCCGATGAGCGCTTTCAGCTTCTCCTTTTCCGCCTGCACATTTTGGGCGGACACCGTGGAGACCGCAAGGTAGTGGGCCAGCTTGCTTTCCAGTGCGGAGAGCATGGTCTCGTCGAAGCTGTCCTCGGTGAAATTGCCCGCCATGGCAAGGTCCAGCATCCGGTTTAGGTTTTCCAGAAGCTTCCGACTGCGGCGGCGGTACCAGAATATGCTGCCCGCTGCCAGCAAGAGGGAAGCGGCAATGATTCCATAGCCCCAGATGGTCATATCATTTCACCGCCCAGGTGTAGCCGATGCCGTACACCGTTTTTAAGTATTTCGGATTGGATGGATCGTCCTCCAGCTTGCTGCGAAGCCGCTTCACCGCCACAGACAGGGCGTTTTCGTCCACATATTCCGCGCCGTCCGTCCAGATGCGGTCCACCAGCGTGGCCCGGGACAGGGTCTGCCCCCGGTTTTCCACCAAAAACCGCAGCAGCTTCTGCTCGGTCTTGCTCAAATCCATGGATTGACCGTTTTTGCGGAACTCCATGGCGTCAAAGTCAAAGGTGAAGTCATCCAGTTTGAAATAGGCGGGCTTTCCGGCGCCCCGGCGCAGCTGAGCATTCACCCTGGCCCGGAGGACGGCCAGAGAGAATGGCTTCGTGATGTAGTCGTCGGCCCCGGATTCCAATCCCGTGACGATGTCCATTTCCAGATCGTTGGCGGTGAGCAGAATCACGGGAACGGCGCTCACCTGCCGGACCTGCCGCAGCAGCTCCAGACCGCTGCCGTCGGGGAGGTTCACATCCAGAATCAGCAGGTCATAGGCATTCCGGGCCGCTTCTTCCTTTCCCTGGGCCAGCGTGCGGCACAGCCGAATCTGCACCGATGGATTTTCCAGCGCCAGCTGAATCCCGCTGCCCAAAGCGGTGTCATCCTCCAGCAGGAGTATTTTCTGCATGACAGTCACCCTCTTTCCAATTTTAATATCATAGCACAGGAACATGGGAATGTCGATGCCCCGTTTTTTAAGCTTTTCTTATCCCGAAAAATCGGCTGGGGAAACAGACAAATTGGAGGGCATATCCCGGCGAAATAAAAAATTTCTTGCGTATTTGGTTGCCATTTGGTATATTCATTGGAACAACTGGGACAGCCTCCCAAAGCTTCATTCAATACAAGGAGAAATCACCCATGAATTTGGCCGCCATTTCCCATGATGCCACCGCCCGGGACTGCTTCTGCCTGGAGCCGGACCGGTTTGTTTTCCGCCTGCGCTGCGCCAAGGGCGACATTGCCCGCGTGGTGCTGCACCACCAGGACAAGTACCTGCCTCTGAGCATCCAGGATACCCGGGGGGAGGTCCCCATGACCGTGGCCGCCTCGGATTCTTGCCTGGACTATTGGCAGGCGGAGCTGAATTTTCACCTGGTCTGCCTGCGGTATTGGTTCCAGATCACCGATACCGCCGGGAACACGGTGTACTATTCCAACCATCATTTCTCCGACACCCCCTTTACGGACACGGACGACATGTTCGACTGCCCCCAGAACCTGCGGGAGGAGGAGCGGTTTTTCACCCCGGCCTGGGCGGAGAATCAGGTGGTTTACCAGGTGTTCCCCTCCCGGTTCGCTTCCAGCCGTCCGGTGCCGGAGGCGCTCTGGTACAAGGCTCCGGTCACCCCCTGGGATGAGCTCCACGGCGATCTGCGGGGCCTGACGGACCATTTGGAGCATCTGAAGGAGCTGGGGGTGGATATTCTGTACATGACCCCCATTTTCCGCTCCAACTCCTGCCACAAATACGACACCATTGACTACTACACCATCGACCCCGCCTTCGGCACCCAGCAGGATCTGAAAAACCTGGTGGACAAGGCACATGAGCTGGGTCTGCGGGTGATTCTGGACGGGGTGTTCAACCACACCGCCCCGGAGTTTTTTGCCTTTGCGGACATCCGGGAAAAGGGCGCCGATTCCAAATATCTGGACTGGTACTTCATCGATGGCTTTCCCCTCCGGGCCAAACGGGGAGAAAAGCCCAATTTCAAAACCTTTTCCTATTTCGGCGGCATGCCTAAGCTGAATGTGAAAAATCCGGAGGTGACCCGCTACATCCTGGATGTGGCCCTTTACTGGCTGCGGCAGTGCGGCATTGACGGCTGGCGGCTGGATGTGGGGGATGAGATCGGCCACAGCTTCTGGAAGCAGTTCCGCCGGGAGATCAAGGCGGAATTCCCGGAGGCGCTGATCGTCGGCGAGGTCTGGCACCTGGCGGAGGATTTCCTCCAGGGGGACGAATGGGACACGGTGATGAACTATCCCTTTTACCAATCGGCCCTGGCCCTGGCGGCCCGGGAGGAGATGACCGTATCCCGTTTTGTGGAGGATTTGAATTTCCTGAAAGGGCGGCTCCACCCCAGGGTGATTCCCCTGCTGTGGAACCTGGTGGACAGCCACGATACCCCCCGGCTGCTGCACCACTGCGGCGGGGACAAAAGGCGGATGAAGCTTATTGCGGCGCTGCAGCTGCTGAGCCCCGGGATGCCCATGATCTACTACGGCGACGAATACGCTATGGACGGCGGCCAGGACCCGGACTGCCGCCGGGGTATGCTCTGGGCACAGGACCGGCAGGACGGACAGATGTACGCCTGGTACCGCAGCCTGCTCCGGCTGCGTCGGGAGCATCCCGAAATCCTTTCCTCCCAGGCAAGGGACCTGTCGGAGGATGAAAAGGGGCTGCTTCTGCGCCATGTCGGCGGCTGCACCCTGGTGTTCCACTGCAAGGAGGGAACCGTAATACTGCCGGAGCTGGCAGGAAAACGGGACCTGCTCAGCGGGGAAATCACCGACGGCTGCTTTGGCCCCTATTCCGTGGCCGTGGTGCAGGATGCCTGAATGAAAAGCTCCATCCCGGCGGCCTGGTCGAAAGCAACAAAAACGGAATTAAAAATTGTCTAATATGGAGAAATGACGGCCGGAATCAAAAAGAGCTTGACAGTAAAATGGGAAGAGCTTAAAATGAAGAAAACGAAACTTCCCGAAACAGGGACTGCAGTTTCCGATTTTTTGAAACAGCGGTACTGCTGTTTCATTTCCATCCTTGATGGAAATGATGATTCTGGCATCATCAGAGGATACTCTGCTGTGCATATTATGAGAATTTTTAGGAGGAGTAAAAAATGAAAAAAATCATTGCGCTGCTGCTGGCAGTCGCCATGGTCATGGGCCTGGGCGTCATGACCGCTGCCGCAGACGATGTCACCGAGCTGACCCTGAAGGTCTGGGCACCTCAGGAGGACCAGGCCAATGCTGACAGCTGGCTGCAGCAGATGGAGGCCAAGTTCGAGGAAGCTCACCCCGAGTACAAGATCACCTGGATCAACGAGGTCTGCGGCGAAGACAAGGCCAAGGACGAGGTCTCCAAGGACCCCGCCGCTGCCGCTGACGTGTACATGTTCGCCAACGACCAGCTGGGCGACCTGCTGGCCTGCCAGGGTATCGCCCGTCTGGGCGGCTCCTATCTGGAGCAGGTGCAGAACGACAACGGTGCTGCTATGATCGACTCCGTCACCGGCACCGACGGCAATGTGTATGGCTTCCCCATGGCTGCTAACACCTGGTTCTGCTACTACAACAAGGACGTTTACACCGAGGAAGATGTGAAGTCCCTGGAGACCATGCTGGAAAAGGGCGTTGTGGCCTTCCCCACCATGAACTCCTGGTACCTGGGCGCTTTCTTCTTTGCCAACGGCGCTACCGTGTTCGGACCCTCCGGCAATGATGCCGCCGCCGGTGTTGTCTTCGGTGAGGACAACGGCGTGGCCTCTCTGAACGCTGTCCTGGACATGGTTTCCAACCCCAACTACCGCACCGACGATGCCGGCCTGGGCAAGTCCGGCCTGATGAGCGGTGAGGTCGCCGCTTACTTCTCCGGCTCCTGGGATTACGACAACCTGAAAGAAGCCCTGGGCGACAAGCTGGGCGCCTGCCAGCTGCCCACCGTTATGATCAACGGCGAGGCCAAGAGCCTGAAGTCCTTTGCCGGCTCCAAGGCTGTGGGCGTCAACCCCAACAGCAAGAACATGAAGGCCTCCATGCAGTTCGCCGCCTTCCTGGCTTCCGCCGAGGGCCAGCTGCTGCGCTACCAGGTCCGTTCCGCCATCCCCGTGGCCACCTCTCTGGCTGAGGATCCCACCATCGCCTCCGATATCGTGGCCGTGGCCATCCTGGACACCATCGCCAACACCTCCATCCTGCAGCCCACGCTGCCTGAGATGGGCAACTGGTGGACTCCCATCGAGACCCTGGGCCGGAACATCGTCAGCGGTGAGGTCACTGCTGCCAACGGTGCCGACTCTCTGGCCAAGACCCTGGACGTTATCAACAACGGCGGCCTGTAATTCATAAACTGTCAAGGCAAATCCGGGCGGCAGCGGTTCTTCCGCTGCCGCCCTTCGCATACCCTGAGAGGTTTCCCCTTTCGGGGCCCTCTGCAAGATTGAAGAGAAGGGAACGGAAACTATGTCTTCTAAAGAATTAGCAAAGGTCGCCGCTGCCCAGCAGAAAAAAACGCCGGATACCCTGGCTGCTGCCCTGAAAAGCGGCAACCCCATCGTCCTGGCATCCTTCCTGGTGATGGGACTGGGCAACATTGCAGCCGGGCAGGTGATCAAGGGCCTGATTTTCCTGGCCATTGAGGTTGGCTTCATCGTCTACATGGCGCTCCCCATGGGCGGTGCCTACTGGCTGAAAATGCTCCCCGGCCTGGGCGAGGTGGAGCGGATCGAAGTTTTCAACGAAGAGGAAGGCTTCTACGAGTATCTCCCCGGCGACCGCTCTCAGCAGATTCTGCTGTACGCCGTGGCGACCCTGGTGATCATCGCCCTGTTTGTCGTCATCTGGCGGGCATCCATCCGCAGCGGCCACAAGGCCCAGCAGCGCAAGGCTGCCGGCAAAAAGGTCCCCGGCTTTGTGGATGACCTGAAGGCGCTGCTGGATGAAAACATCCACAAGCTGCTCATGACCCCTCCCTTTGCCATGCTGCTGGTGTTCACCATCACGCCCCTTATTTATATGATGCTGATGGCCTTTACCAACTACTCCAAGGAGGGAGAGCATCTGGTGCTCTTTGACTGGGTGGGCCTGAAAAACTTTGCCGACCTGTTCAACAGCACCAGCACCATCGGCCGCCAGTTCTGGGACGTTCTGCTCTGGACGATTGTGTGGGCCTTCTTCGCCACCTTCCTGAACTTTTTCCTGGGCACCATCATGGCCATGATCATCGACCGGCCCACCACCCGGTGCAAGGCCCTGTGGCGCACCATCCTGTCCTTTACCATCGCGGTGCCCCAGTTCGTCTCCCTGATGATCATCCGCACCATGTTTAAGGATGACGGTGCAGTGAATAAGCTTTTGCAAACCATGGGTGTCATCGGCGCGGGAGAAAACCTGCCTTTCTGGACCAATGCCACCTGGGCCCGGGTCACCGTGATCATCATCAACATCTGGGTGGGCATCCCCTACACGGTGATGTCCGTCACCGGCATTTTGAAGAACATCCCTGCCGAGCAGTATGAGGCCGCCAGAATCGACGGCGCCAACGCGGTGCAGCAGTTCGTGAACATCACCCTGCCCTACATGTTCTTCGTCATGACCCCCACCCTCATCACCACCTTTACCAACAACATCAACAATTTCAACGTCATCTACCTGCTCTCCGGCGGCGGACCCACCTATGTGGGCGACACCGCAGGCCAGACGGATCTGCTGGTTACCTGGCTGTATAAGCTGACGGTGGATAAGCAGCAGTACAACGTGGCGGCTGTCATCGGCATTATGACTTTCCTGATTCTGGCCTTTGTGTCCCTGGTGACCTACCGCAATTCCGCATCCTACAAAGACGAGGGGGCATTTAAATAATGGGTAAGAAAATCAGCGGTTCTATCAAAGCCCAGAGAACCATTACGGATATCATTGTCCATATTTTTCTGGTGTGCGTCTCTATTGTGTGGCTGATCCCCTTTATCTGGCTGGTGGCCCACTCTTTCCGGGGCGGCGTTGACCGGGGCCAGTTCTCCGCCACCTTCTTCCCGACCCAGTGGACCCTGGATAACTATACCCGGCTGTTCACCGACACGGCAACCATCAATTTCCCCCGGATGTTCCTCAATACCTTTGTGATTGCCTGCTGCAGCTGCTGCATCTCCACTTTCTTTGTGCTGGCGGTTTCCTACAGCGTCAGCCGGGTGAAGTGGAAGCTCCGCAAGTCCTATCTGAACATGGCCATGGTCATCAACCTGTTCCCCGGCTTCATGGCTATGGTGGCTATCTACTTCCTGCTGAAGGCCATCGGCCTGACAGAGGGCAATTTCATCCCCCTGGCCCTGATTATCTGCTACTCTGCCGGTGCGGGCACCCAGTTCTATGTGATGAAAGGCTATATGGATACCATCCCCACCGCCCTGGATGAGGCTGCCTACATCGACGGCGCTACCAAGTGGCAAACCTTTATCAAGGTCACCCTGCCTCTGTGCAAGCCCATGGTGGTTTACCAGATCATCACCTCTTTCATGGCTCCCTGGATGGACTTCATCTTCGCCAAGATCATCTGCGGCACCAAGACCCAGTACTACACTGTGTCCATTGGCCTGTTTAGCCTGCTGGATTCCAAGGAGTATGTGTCCACCTGGTTCACCCGGTTCTGTGCCGGTGCTGTGCTGGTGGCCGTGCCCATCTCCATTCTGTACATCTGCACCCAGCGCTTCTATCAGGAGGCAATGGCCGGCGGCGTCAAGGGTTAAGCCCTATGAAGCAGCTTACGCGACTTGCGTGTCTGCTGCTCACCGCCCTGCTTCTGCTGGGCTCTTTCTCCTCACAATTCACCCCCGACTTGTCGGGGGTGAAGCTGCAGGAGGGGCTGGCGGAATACAGCGACGTGAGCACGGAGCCGGTGGACAATTACCGCACCTGGTACGAGATTTTTGTGTACTCCTTCTGCGATTCCGACGGCGATGGCATCGGTGATTTGCAGGGGGTGATTTCCAAGCTGGATTATTTGCAGGAGCTGGGGGTAAACGGCATCTGGCTCATGCCCATCCATCCCAGCCCCACCTACCATAAATACGATGTGACGGACTACTACGCCATCGACCCCCAGTACGGCACCATGGCGGATTTTGAAGCGCTGATGGAGCAGTGCCGGGAACGGGACATCTCCGTGATTCTGGATTTGGTGCTGAACCACACCGGGGTGGATCACCCCTGGTTCCGGGAGGCGGAGGCTTATTTGCAGTCCCTGGAGCCCGGCCGGGAGCCGGACGCGGCGCAGTGCCCCTATGTGGATTACTATTTCTTCTCTCCCAGCCAGGTGAACGGGGACTACTATGGCGTGGAGGGGACGGACTGGTTCTATGAGGGGAAATTCTGGTCCGGCATGCCGGATCTGAACCTGAAAAATGAGGACCTGCGGGAAGAGATCCGCAATATCATGGCGTTCTGGATGGAAAAAGGCGTGGTCGGCTTCCGGCTGGACGCGGCCAAGGAGTATTTTTCCGGCCAGCCCTCCCGGAACATCCAGGTGCTGAATTTCCTCACCCAGACCGCGAAAAGCATCAATCCGGACGCCTACCTGGTAGCCGAGGTGTGGGAGGGCTTCTCCACCATCGCCGACTACTATCAAAGCGGCATCCCCAGCCTCTTCAATTTTGCCTTCGGCGACAGCAGCGGCAAAATCACTGCCGTGCTCCGGGCCGTGGACAATGAAAAAACCGTGTCCTCTTTCGCTACCGCCCAGGAAAAGGCGGACAAGGCTTACCGGGCAAATAACCCGGACTACATCGACGCCCCGTTCCTCTCCAACCACGACACCGGCAGAATCGCCGGGTTCTGCAATCGGGAGGAAAACAAGATGAAGCTGGCAGCAGCCATGAATCTGATGATGAGCGGCAGCGCTTTCGTCTACTACGGCGAGGAGCTGGGCATGGCGGGCAGCGGCAACGACCCCAGCAAGCGGGCACCGATGCTGTGGAATGAGGCCCGGGATGCTGGCACCACCAATCCGCCGCCGGAATGCCAGCTGCCGGAAGAGTATCCGCTGGGCAGCCTGGAAATCCAGCGGGAGCAGGAATACTCCATCTTCCGCTACTATCAGCAGGCCATCGCCCTGCGACGGGAACATCCCGTTATTTCCCATGGAATTCCCACCGCAGAAACCGCCCTGAATGCAAATTGCGTCAGCGCCACCCGGAAGACCTGGGGGGAGGAGAGCTGTCTCATCCTCATGAACATCAGCACGGAGGAGAAGCAGTGCGACCTGACGGGCTATGAGGTGTTTACCCTGGCGGGAACGCTCACCGTGGACGAAAGAGGCGTCACCCAAATCGGGAATCAATTGATCTTGCCGCCCTACGCTGTGGCGGTGCTGTGTAACTGAAAAGGAGTATCCAATGGAAGCACGACTTTCCCCCCAACGTCCCTCCGGCCTGGACCGGAACAAGCTGCGGCTGCTGGGCCTGATCATCGCCGCCTTTGGCATGCTGGGCCGGGGCATTCTGCAAAACCGGGTGCTGGGCATGGCCTCCGGCACGGACCTGGCCGCGCTGCTGGAATCCTCTGCCGATGCCATGAATGCCGCCACTGCGGCTATTATCCTGTGGGTCATCGAGGGAACCGCCGTACCCATTTTCACCCTGCTCACCGTGGATGGCTTCCAGCGCACCGCCAGTGTGAAAAATTATCTTTTTCGGCTGCTTCTGCTGGCTGTGGTCAGCGAGGTGCCGTTCCACTTTGCCCTGACGGGGCGGCTGCTGAACCCATCCCCCCGGAACCCGGTGTTCGGCCTGGTGCTGGTGGTGGTGATGCTGTATCTGCTGCGGTATTATGACGGAAATACGGTGAAGCATGTGTTCATCCGCATTCTGGTGCTGTTCACCGCCTGCCTGTGGGCGGGAATTGGCCAGGTGGAATACGGGGTGCCCATGGTGCTCATGGCCTTTTTCCTGTATACGCTGCGCCAGCGGCATACCATGGCCCTCTTTGCCGCCTCTGCAGCTGCATTGGTCTGCACCGTGGGGAATCCCCTCTTCATGTTTGCGCCCTTTGGCTTCCTGCTGGCCCATTTCTACAATGGGGAAGAGGGGCGGGCTTCTCCCCGGCTGCTGCAATACGCCCTGTACCCCGTGCTGCTCCTGCTGATTGGCCTGGCCGGTGTGTTGCTGTTTTAAGGAGGCTGTCGTGATCAAAGGCTTGCACCATGTATCCATGAAATGCGCCACAGAGGAAGCCCTCTCCCAGACGCTGGAATTCTACCGGGATATCCTGGGCTTGAGAGTATACCGCCGGTGGCCCGGAGGGGTGCTGCTGGACACGGGCAGCGGCTTCCTGGAGATTTTCCTGGGGCAGGATGTGTCCGCCGGAAAGGGAAGCCTGCGGCACCTGGCCCTGGAAACCGACGATGTGGACGGCTGCGCCCGGGCCGTGTCGGAGGCGGGCTACCCGGTGTTCCTGCCGCCCCAGAACAAAACCTTTCCCTCCCATCCGCCCATCGCTATGCGGATCGCCTTTTGTAAGGGCCCTCTGGGAGAAGAAGTGGAATTCTTCTGCCCCTTGGAATGATATTTCAATTCATCGCTCATTTCATCACTCATTTTGGGTTGATAAATGGGCGATGAAATGTTATGATAAAGGGGAGATAACACCCATATATTCCAACAAAAACAGGTTCATCACCAACAAGGATGTATGCCGCATGCTTCAGGTGTCCGCCTCCACCGCCAATCGGATTTTGTCAGGCCTGGTAAAGGATGGAAAGCTCCGAAAGATTCGCGCCGGAAGCTCCTGGGCCTATACCCTCCCATAAAAAGCACCGTCCCGCATTTTGCAGCGGGGCGGTGTTTTGTATGTACCCGTTATGCTTCTCCGGTGGATGGAGTGATCCACTGGGAAAGGGTGGCGGAGAAATCCTGGATTTGGGAGCGCTCCAGCACTTGAGCATCCTGATTCCCCAGCAGCACCAGCCGGTCGCACACGGCTTCCAGCTCGGCGGCGTTATGTCCGGCGTAGAGAATGCACCGGCCCTGCTCTTTCCAGCGGGCAATCTGCCGGAACAGCAGCTCCTGGGCGGCCACGTCCAAACCGATGCAGGGCTCGTCCAGCAGCAAAATATCCGGCTCTCCCAGGGCGGCACACACCAGGCTCAGGCGCTTCTGCATTCCGCCGGAGAGCTTTCCCACCCGCTTCTTCCCGGCCGCCTCCAGGGGAAGAAAGGGCTCCTCCGGAATGTCGCCGTGGCACAGGGCAGCGAAAAATTTCAAATTATCCCTGACGTTCAGGTCCGCCAGCACCGTGGCCTCCTGGGGAGCATAGCCCAGGCGGCCGCTGCGGTAAATGCTTCCGGCGTTGGGCCGCAGCGCCCCGGCGGCCAGGGCCAGGGCGGTGGACTTGCCGATTCCGTTGGGCCCGGCCAGCACCGTGCACTGCCCCCGCTCCGCGGTAAAGGAGAGCTCCTTTAAAATCACCCGCCTGCCGTAGCGAAAGGTCACGTTTTGAAATGAAATCATGTTTGCCTCCTTTGGGGATACAGAGCCAGAATTACCGCCGTGATCAGGGCGCTTACTCCGGCGCCGGAAAGGGGATGCCGGGTAAGGACAAGCAGCCAGCAGGGCGGCAGCAGGCTCCGCAGGGGGAGCAGCTGGGGATAGAGTTCCGTCAAATCGAAGTAGATGGGCATCATGGCCAGAGCCCCCAGCAGCACCAGGGACAGCAGCGGCTTTAAGCTGACCGGAAGCTGGGCGAGAAGAAGCCCTAAGGCGGTCAGCCCCAGCAGATACCCCGGCAC
>OBLI01003551.1_pt1 | contig 11848 bp, 11 predicted proteins | sample 1519701 | NCBI WGS metagenome assembly OBLI01 (sample SAMEA3663005, study PRJEB22513) | pig gut metagenome | biome: pig gut; feature: pig-associated habitat; material: faeces | place: France | collected 2012 | reverse complement strand
CCTGCAAAAGAAATTACAGATTTGTTTGACGCTGTAGACCGTTCTAATATATAATAAAATAAAGGAAATTCATGAATCCCCTTTAACAGCTCCGTTATGGGGGATTCGTTGCTATTCGTGCTGCCCGCTTTTTGAAAATGAAAAAATTTTAAATTTTCTTCTGCAAGAAAAAGGATTTTTTCGTTTTATGGCGAAAGTAACATATAGGTTATTATTGACGAAAAGTGCAGGTGATTTTGGTGGAGAAAGTTCGGGTAATGGTGGTAGATGACTCCAAGATTAGTCGGATGATGATTAGCTCTATGCTGGCCAAGACTAATTTTGAGGTCTGTGCGATGGCGGAGAACGCTGCGCATGCAATAGATTTGTACGCAAAGACGAGGCCTGATGTGGTGACTATGGATATGAATCTGCCGGATGCTGATGGTATTGAGTGCAGCAGGCGTATTCATGCCATGGATTCCCGTTGCAAGATTGTCATGATCAGTGCCATGAAGGATGCCAAGCTGATTATGCATGGCAGGCTGGCAGGCATCAGCTCGTTTTTGCAGAAGCCGGTCAGCACCAATGAGCTTCTTGATACGCTGATGATTCTTTGCCAGGAACATGTAGGGGTGAATGCTGTTTACCGGGATTCCTATGTGTCTACCTATGCCAAGGTTTTGCAGGAAGGCTTGCAGCAGATTGCGGGGCTGGAGAGTGAAATCCAGGTGCAGGAGGAAAACAGCGGTCCTCTTAGTGTCAGTGGCGTAGCTGTGATTATCGGCATTGTAGGGGAGCCGAGGGGCAGGGTTGCCTTCTACATGGATGAGAATACCATGCGGGGGTTTGCAAAGGCTGTGCTGCAGCAGGATGAGGTGACTGACTTCGAGGCTCAGGCGGCTGTGGAGGAGTCTGGCAATATCATTGCCGGGCATGGCATATCCAGAATAAATGATGTAATCAAGGACAGGGAAATGAGGCTGACGCCGCCGGGAATTATCAGCGGCACTGATATCAAGCTTTCCAACCCTGAGCTGATAGCCTTTAATATCAAAGCCAAGACTTCCATAGGTGATATATTTATGAATATTGGTTTTGCGAGGAGCGTGTGAGTATGGATGTAAAATTGGTCAATCCGTTTATTGATGCATTCACTACGGTATTGCCACAAATGGGATTCCCAACGCCTGAGCGAACCGGTATGGGAGTAAAGGACAAACACATCGAGAGCTTGGGTGTGTCCGTATTGGTAGGCTTTACCAAGGAAATCCGTGGCAACGTGGTTTACAATATGAATGAGGAAACGGCGAAGTTCATTGCCTCCACCATGATGATGGGCATGCCGATAGCGGCTTTTGACGAGATGGCACAGAGTGCTATTTCTGAAATGTCCAACATGCTGACTGCCAATGCAGCTACCAATCTGGCTGCCCTGGGCAGGGAGGTGGATATTTCCACCCCGAGCCTGACTGTGGGCGCAGGTGCTCAGATTCGCATCAGTGCCGGACAGTTTTTGACTGTCAACATGGATTTGGGCGGTCATGTGGTAGAGATTGATATTGCAGTGGAGTAAGACTTGGAAAAGGAATCGTGATTTTGCGGTTCCTTTTTTTGTTTTATCTATTGGCAATTTGCGCTGATTGGTTTATAATAATGTATAGTTTTGTTTGAATAAAAATGATAGAACGTTTGTGAGAATATGTCTGAGGTGAATGCAGGATTGGATAAGGTAAAAATAAGCATCAGGGCACGGCAGGAAGCACCTGACGGGCATGTGGAAAACCTGCATCACAGAATGAAGGGCAGGTACTTTTTTAAGGGAGGCAAGCATTACCTTCGTTATGAGGACAAGTATCTTGACGGTGAGAGCAGGGTGCCTACCACCATAAAGGTATCTGATGAGGAGCTGGTGATTTTGCGGCATGGCGCAGCAAAGACAGAGCAGCGTTTTGTGCCACGGCAGGAAACCAGGTCGGATTATCATACGCCTTATGGCGTTATGGAGCTGGTGATGCGGACGGAAAGGCTGCAGTCCTGCTTTGCTGAAAGCTCCGGCTGCGCCAAAGTGGCATACCATCTCACCGCCAATGGTTCCCCTGTGGGGAACTACGAAATAGAAATCAAGGTTGAAGCAGATTGATTTTAGGAGGATAAAGGATTGGAAATCAAGGATATACTGACAAAGGCAATAGAAGAAGCCGCCCTGAGTGCAATCAGGGACGGGGTATTTCCAGAGGCGGAGCTGCCCAATATCGTGCTGGAGGTGCCGCCCAAGAAGGAGCTAGGTGATTTTGCTACCAATATAGCCATGCAGTCCGCCAAGGCATTCCACAAGAATCCGCGCCTGATAGCCCAGGAGCTCACCCAGCGCATTCAGGGTGACTGGCTGGAGCGCATTGAGATTGCCGGGCCGGGCTTTATCAATTTCTATCTGAAGTCAAATGTTATCTATGATGGACTGGCTGCCCTTATGAAGAAGGGGGAGGCATTCGGCCAGCTGCCGGCCAAGGACATGAAGCCGGTGCAGGTGGAGTATGTCAGTGCCAATCCTACCGGACCTCTGCATGTAGGCCATGGCAGGGGCGCGGCTGCCGGCAGCGCGCTGGTGAATGTCATGCGTGCCGCAGGCTATCCTGTAACCAGCGAGTATTATATCAACGATGCAGGCAATCAGATCAACAACCTGGCACGTTCTGTAAATCATCGCTATCTGGAGCTTCTGGGCAGGGCTGAGGAAAAGGATTTCCCGGAAAACGGCTACCATGGTGCGGATATTATCGACACGGCACAGCGCATCATCAAAAAGGACGGGGATAAGTACCTGGACATGAGCGAGGATGAGCGCATGGGCATCTTCAAGGAGCTGGCACTGAAGGAAAAGCTGGCTGCCCTGAAGGAGGATTTGGAAGCCTTCAACTGCCGCTTTGATGTGTGGTACAGCGAGCGTACCCTGCACCCTGACAAGGTGCAGGATGCCTGCAAATTTTTGCAGGAAAACGGCAACATCTACGAGAAGGATGGTGCCCTGTGGCTGAAGTCCACCGCCTATGGTGATGATAAGGACAGGGTGGTTATACGTGACAGCGGCGAGCCTACCTATCTGGCTGCTGATATTGCCTATCATCGGGACAAGTTTGCCCGGGGCTTCGGCAAGGTCATCAACATCTGGGGTGCTGACCATCACGGCTATATCTGCCGCGTCAAGGCTGCTGTGAAGGCTCTCGGTTACAATCCTGATGATTTGGATGTGCTGCTCTTGCAGATGGTTCGCCTTCTGAGGGGTGGCGAGCTGGTAAAGCTCAGCAAGCGCACAGGGCAGACTGTTACTCTGGCGGAGCTGATTGAGGAAGTGGGCACTGATGCGGCAAGGTATTTCTTCATCATGCGCTCCATGGACAGCCAGCTGGATTTTGACCTTGATTTGGCAAAGTCCCGGTCCAATGAAAACCCGGTGTACTATATCCAGTATGCCCACGCCAGGATTTGCAGCATCTTCCGCCAGGCAGCGGAAAACAACTTGCAGGTAGGTGAGGTGCCTGAGCTGAGCCTGCTGGCGGATGATACGGAAATCGCCCTTATCAACAAGCTGCAAAAGTATGAGGAAGAAATCGAGCGTGCGGCGGCGGAATATGCACCGCAGCGCATTGCCCGCTATGCCTATGAGCTGGCAGGCTGCTTCCACAGCTTCTATAATCAGTGCCGTATTCTGGGGGTAGAGGACAAGCTGGCAGAGGCACGTCTGGCACTGGTGACTGTGACGGCTCAGGCCATCCGCCATGCCCTGGGCATTCTGGGGGTTTCCGCGCCGGAGCGCATGTAATTTGCAATGGAAAATAAGCCTTTTTGAGAGGAGATTATAAAAGTGGATTTTTTGAAAAGCTCTGATGTCGAGGTTGCAGCTTATGTGCTGCATGAAAGCAAGGTTCCTATGTATTATAAGGACCTGATTATGGAGGTTTTGGAGAAGCGCCAGAAGAATGTACAGGCTCTGGCAGAGGCTATTTCCGAGGTTTATACCCAGATTAACATGGACAGCCGTTTCCACTATGCAGGGGATGGCAGATGGGGACTGACCGAGTGGAATCCGCCTGAGACGAAGCGTTCCTCCCGTGGAGCGCGTTCTGCTACTACCAACCGTGCCAAGACTGCCCGTCAGCGTGAGGAGAAGCTCTTTGAGGGCATTCAGGAAGATAATTAATACATTTATAGATATCTGATAAATCTAGTTTTGAGCAGGAGGAACAACATGGCAAAGTATATTTTCGTTACCGGCGGCGTAGTTTCATCTCTGGGCAAGGGCATCACGGCAGCTTCCCTGGGACGCTTGCTGAAAAATCGCGGTATCAAGGTCACTATCCAGAAGTTTGACCCGTATATCAACATTGACCCGGGTACCATGAGCCCTTATCAGCATGGCGAGGTGTTCGTTACCGATGATGGTGCGGAAACTGACCTGGACCTGGGGCATTATGAGCGTTTTATTGACATCAGCCTGACCAAGGGTTCCAACATAACTGCCGGCAAGGTTTATTGGAACGTGCTGAACAAGGAGCGCCGCGGGGATTATCTGGGCAAGACCGTGCAGGTTATTCCTCACATCACCAACGAAATCAAGCAGCGTGTCTATGATGTGGCAGCTGATGACGGTGCGGATGTGGTTATTACTGAAATTGGCGGTACTGTAGGTGATATTGAGTCACTGCCGTTCATGGAGGCAATCCGCCAGGTGAAGAAGGAAGTGGGCAGGAACGATGTGCTCTACATCCATGTTACCCTGGTGCCTTATATTTCCGCTGCCGGCGAGCTGAAGACCAAGCCTACCCAGCACAGCGTAAAGGAGCTGCGGGGCATCGGCATTCAGCCGGATATCCTGGTATGCCGTGCTGAGAAGCCACTTACCAAGGATATGAAGCAGAAGCTGGCACTGTTTTGCGACGTAGAGGAAAAGGCTGTTATTGAGAACCTCACTGCTGACACCATCTATGAGGTGCCGCTGATGATGCAGGAGGAAGGCCTGGATCGCATCGTGCTGGAGAAGCTGGGCATGGATTACAGCCCGGTGAACATGGACGAGTGGGCACAGATGGTGAATAAGATTAAGAATCCTCAGAAGAAGGTCAAGGTTGCCGTAGTGGGCAAGTATGTGGAGCTGCCGGATGCTTATATTTCCGTAACGGAGGCTCTCCACCATGCAGGGATTTATAATGATGCTGCGGTGAAAATTCACTGGGTGAACTCCGAAAAGCTGGAGGATGCCAATGTGGATATGGATGAGGAGTTTGCAGGCTGCAAGGGCATCCTGGTGCCGGGCGGCTTTGGTGACCGCGGTGTTGAGGGCAAGATCAAGGCAATCCAGTATGCCCGTGAGCACAAGCTGCCGTTCCTGGGGCTGTGCCTTGGCATGCAGTGTGCCGTTATCGAGTTTGCCCGCCATGTCTGCGGCATGAATGGTGCCCACAGCACTGAGTTCAACTCCGAGACCGAGTATCCTGTCATCGATTTGATGGCTTCTCAGGTAGACGTGGAGGACAAGGGCGGCACCATGCGCCTGGGGGCATATCCTTGCAAGGTGCAGAAGGATACCAATACCTTTGCTGCCTATGGGCAGGAGATGATTAGCGAGCGCCATCGTCATCGCTATGAGTTCAACAATGCCTTCCGCCAGCAGCTTTCTGAGGCTGGCATGGTAATTGCTGGCACTTTGCCGGATGATAGCCTGGTGGAAATCGTAGAGGTAAAGGACCATCCTTGGTTCGTGGCTTCTCAGTTCCATCCTGAGCTGAAGTCCCGTCCAAACCATCCGCATCCTCTGTTCAAGGGATTTGTGACTGCGGCCTTGGCTATGAAGTAAGCAGGGCAGTCAGGTTTTTCCAATAGATTATTATTGCGATTTTATATGAGGTTGTCCGACCAGTTTTTTGCATTTTATGCTAAAAGGCTGGTCAGGACAGCCTCATATTTTTTTTTAAAGTATTGACAATAGACAAAATAACGTGTAATATACTTACAACATATATGTCATCTCAAACATATCTATTTTATATGAATTTAAATGTGGCTTTTGCTTTATAGGAGGAATGAATGATGAAATGGAAATCTTTATTGGCCGTGCTTAGTGTATCTGCCTTATTGGTGACTACAGGCTGCGGCAGTGATGCAGCAGGGACTGGGGAAGACGCCTCAAAGGCGAAATTTACTGCTTCAAATACCTACCAGGGGGACTTGTCCGGCGTAACCCTGAATATTGGTGCGGCATCATCCCAGAATGCTCAGGGGATTGTTGAAGCGGCAGGCCTGGCGGATACGCCTTACAAGGTGGAATTCCACAACATGCGCAGCGGCAGCCTGGTGCTGGAGGCTATAGCTGCCAATCAGCTCGATGCCGGCTGCGGCAGCCAGATACCGCCTATTTTTGCTTCCCTTGCCAACAACGGCGGCAATTTCAAGATAATCGCCATCCGCAAGGGAACTACGCTGAATCAGGAGCTGATTGTCAGCCCTCAGGCAAAGGAAAACATCAAGACTGTAGCTGATCTGAAGGGGAAGAAGGTGGGATATGTAAAGAACACCACAGCACAGTATTTTCTCTACAAGATGCTGTCTGAGGCAGGCCTGAAGTGGACAGATATTGATGCCCTGCCTATGTCCACATCTGATGGCCTGTCAGCCATTACCACAGGCGATATAGATGCGCTTGCTTCCTACGATAATGCTGTTATCATCGGCAAGGAAAAGGGCGGTGCCCTGCTGAGGTCGGCAGAGGATATTCTGTCCGGTGATTATTACTGGTATGCGACACTGGATACCATAAAGGATCCGGCAAAGCATGCGGCGCTGGTGGATTATCTGGAGCGTATCAATGAGGCCAACGAGTGGGCACGCAACCATCCGCGTGAATGGGCGGAGTATGCGGCTAAGGAGAGCAATCAGTCGCCCGATGATATTCAGAAGCGGTTTGAAGCAGGTGAGGCACAGAGAAAGGGACGCATTGCGCCAATTGATGATGCCACCATTGCTTCCGAGCAGGATATTATCGATAGCTTCGTAGATTTGGGTGCATTAAAGAGTAAAATTGAGGCAGTGACCTTATTTGACAAATCCTTTGTGGATGAGATAGCAAAGTTTAAGGTGTACTGAGGAAGGATGGGAATAGATGGAAAGAACGAGCAGCTTAAGCCTGTTTGATGGTCTTAAGGAAAAAATCAGTTTTTACAAGGGAAGCAGCAGGCTGGTTAATGCAATGCTGGTCTGGTCTGTTCCCATCATACTCATGCTGACGTGGATATATTTTTCTGAGACAGGACAGCTGAACAAGCTGTTTCCGAAGCCTCAGGAGCTGGTCAGCACAACCCTCAGGTTCATCAAGGATGGCACGTTGGCTGCCAATCTGGAAATCAGCATAGCCAGGGCGGCCGGTGGCTTGGCCATAGGCGGAACTGTCGGTTTCCTGCTGGGCATGTTTACGGGGCTGTACCACAGGGCGGATCAGGTGCTGAATACGCCTATTCAGATGATAAAAAGCGTGCCTAGGCTGGCAATCCTGCCCTTGATACTGGTATGGTTCGGCATAGGTGAGACATCCAAGGTAGTGCTTATCGCCTTGAGTACATTTTTCCCTATTTATCTCAACACATTTCATGGCATACGCAGCATAGACCGCGGCCTGATTGAAATGGGCAGGGTATACGGGCTGTCCTCCTGGGATATGTTCCGGCACATTATATTTCCTGGTGCGGTTTCTTCCATCATGATAGGTGTGCGCCAGTCCATAGGCGGAACGTGGCTGATCCTGATTGTGGCAGAAACGGTGGCAGCCAAGTCAGGTATCGGCTTCATGGCAACAAATGCCCGTGAATACATGATGATGGACGTGATTGTACTTAGTATGATTTTATATGCTTTGTTGGGCAGTATTTCAGATTTGGCAGCAGTGGCGCTGACAAAGCGCTTGCTGCGCTGGAATCCGGCATACAGAGATTAGGAGGCTGGCTATGGCAGGCTACAATATTTGTGTAAGGCATTTGGAAAAATATTTTGGGGCGGCTCATGTTTTGAGGAATATTAATCTTGATATTCCAGCCGGGGAATTTGTTGCCCTTGTGGGCAAGAGCGGTTGTGGCAAGAGTACGCTGCTGCGCCTGATTTCCTCCCTGGAAAGCCCTGCATCTGGCGATATTCTTATCAATGGCGAGCAAACAGGCACGATTGATGGCAATGTGCGTGTTCTGTTTCAGGATGCAAGGCTGCTTCCATGGAAGACTGTTCTGGATAATGTGGTTCTCGGTTCGGCGGAGCGTGACAGGGAAAAGGCGTTGCAGGCTCTGAGGGATGTGGATTTGCAGGGCAAGGAAAATGCTTGGCCTTCGGATTTGTCAGGCGGGCAGCGGCAGAGGGTAGCACTGGCAAGGGCACTGGTGGGCACCCCGAAGGTGCTGCTGCTGGATGAGCCGCTGAGTGCCTTGGATGCACTGACCAGGCTGAACATGCAGCAGCTGATAGAAAAGCTTTGGAAGGAATGGAATTTCACTGTTATTTTGGTTACCCATGATGTAAGTGAAGCTGTCAATCTGGCGGACAGGGTTATACTGCTGGAGGATGGCAATATAACCTTGGATACCAAGGTGGAGCTGGCGCGTCCACGCATTAAGAATACGGATGCCGCGTACTATGAGCAGTTAATTCTTGCCCATATCATGAAGTCAGGGGAGAATCGGGAAGCTGCCGAGGAATATGCGATTTGAGTTATAAAAAGGGAGATGCAGTATTATGAAGATTACGCAGGTTGAGATATTTCACGTTCATCTTCGTCCTCAGTCAGGACAGAGGCCTATATTGGTGAAGATTTCCACGGATGAAGGCATTTACGGCCTGGGTGAGGCAGGCATGGCATATGGCAAGGGAGGCAGTGGTGCGGCTGCCACCATTAAGGATTTTGCAGAGCTGATTATTGGCGAAGATCCTTTTAATACGGAAAAAATCTGGGAGCGATTCCTGAAGGATACCTTCTGGGGTCAGGGTGGAGGAACAATTATTTTTTCAGCAATTTCTGCCATAGATATTGCCTTGTGGGATATTAAGGGCAAGGCACTGGGAGTACCTGTGTACAAGCTGCTGGGCGGCAAGGTACAGCCAAAGCTGCGTGCATATGCTTCACAGCTGCAGCTGGGCTGGGGAAAGGTCAGAAAACCGAAGGGGGCTGTTGAGGAATATGCCGAGGAAGCCCGTAAGGCAATTGCAGATGGCTATGATGCGGTAAAGGTTGATGTGCTTGGCTTTGACAGGGAGGGGAGAACCCTGCCGAAGCTGGAAGGACCTCTTTCTCACAAGTACATTGCTCTGGGGGAGGAGCGTGTACGTGCTATTCGTGAGGCCGTGGGGCCTGATGTTGATATTATTATTGAAAATCATGCTGATACGGACCTTGTAAGCGCAGTGCAGTTTGCTAAGGCCATAGAGAAGTACAATATCTTCTTCTATGAGGAAATCAATACGCCTCTGAATCCGAAGCTTTTGCGTGAGGCGAAGGATAAGATTGATATACCGCTGGCATCTGGTGAGAGAATCTATGCAAGGTGGGGGTATCTGCCGTATTTTGAGAACCGCTCTATTGATGTGATCCAGCCTGATCTGGGCTCCTGCGGTGGTTTTAGCGAATTTAAGAAGATTGTGGATACGGCACATGCCTATGAGATTTCTGTTCAGGCTCATGTGGCCGGAACCGGTGTGGCAGAGGCGGCTTCCCTGCATGCAGAAACAGCTATTCCGAATTTCGTTATTCATGAGCATCATCAGAAAACCCTGCTGCCTGAATATCAGGAACTGGTAAAATATGATTATCAGCCAAAGGACGGGTATTATACGGTACCTGAGCTGCCGGGCATTGGGCAGGATATTACTGATGAGGTTTACAAGCAGTCAGATTATGTTGTTGTAAAGTAAACGGGCAGCTTGGGCTGTTGTGAATTTTTTAGAATTGAGGGTGCTATTATGCTGGGAGATTGTGCAAACTGTAACTGTAATCACATGTGTTATGCCAAGGGAAAGAGCTGCGTGGAGATAGACCAGGACAAGGCTCTGGCGATTTATGACAAGGAAGAAAGAAGAATCATGAAGGCGGCTGCCTATGTGGAGGCGACCTTCTACATGAAGTATACCCGCCTGCAGGAGACGGCGGAATTTGCCAAGCGCATGGGCTATAAGACTATCGGACTGGGGTTCTGCATGGGCATACAGGATGAGGCGAAGCTGTTTGCCAGGTATTTTACCCAGCAGGGTTTTGAGGTGAAATCCGTCTGCTGCAAGAATTGCGGCATCAATAAGGATGTGCTGAAGCTGAAAAAGGTCAGCAAGGATAATCCTGTGGAGCCTATGTGCAACCCGAAGGGGCAGGCGCAGTACCTGAATGAGCACGGGGCGGAGCTGTTTGTTTCTGCCGGGCTGTGTGTCGGTCATGATGCACTTTTTGCCAAGGCATGCAACGGGCCTGTTACAACGCTGGTGGTCAAGGACAGGGTGCTGGGCAACAACCCGATGTCTGTCGTGTATTCCAGCTATTGGAAGGGGAAGCTAAATTTGAAGTGAATTTCAGTTTGTAAAAAGGGATTTCAGTTTGTCGTAGTGCTTGATCGTTACTTCGTGCATATCTTGCAAGTATTTTGTAGAACTTATATATTGTATTTTTATTGTAAATATGATACAATACATGTGTTGCAGGATTATGCCTGCAGGGCGGACGCGGTATGCAATACCGTTATCAATGATACGGAATGATGGTCGCTCTATAAATAAGGCATTAGCTGAAGCAATACGCGCACTTATACCGCTTATCACATTAGTTGTGGTAGCTGGTGTAGCGCTGTTGTGCAAGCTAACAATCACAGGCGAACTAATTTTGATGCTTCTGCATTAAGATATAAGTCACATATCGGCCACATCTTTTAGCAGTTTTACTGCACGAAAAAAGCCATCCCTGCCAGGATGACTTCTTCGTAGATGTTGTGACCATCAGTGTCGTCCACACTGGTGTATGGTCGAATAGAAATATTCCCCAAAACCTATAGCGGCGAGCCATCGTTGTGGTTCGCTCTTTTTTTATGCCTTTATTGTACAGCATTTTTCAGCTTGAGTCAACCTGCAAGAAAAAAGCACCAGCCTTATTGCCGCTGTTGAGGGCGGCAATAAGCTGGCGTAAAAAAATTTTTTTCACTGCATTTTTTGACAGCAGCAATTTTTCTATCGACCTCTTTGTGACAGATGAGCAGAAAAAAATATTATAATTCGTCTTATGCATTTATCTTTATCTTATATATATTATAGGACGTAGCAGGTCTGGTAGCAGTTCCTGTAGCAGTCTGATAGCATTTAGTGCTACGTGAAGCCCCATAACTTGATGTTTTTAACTGTTGTTTTTTTTAGTCAGTTCCTGGTACATTTTCATCAAAGCTGCCACTGTTTCCGATGGGCTGTATCATTTAGACGGATGCTCCGGGGTAGGCTTCATAAAAAAGCCACAGGCTTCCATTACCGCCATGTCATTAGCAACGTGAGCCTTTCTCAATTCCGGCGGCGGTCAGTAGGCTGACTACCGCGATGCATAGTTGAAACCGCATATACACACAATGTATTACTTGCTATCATTGTAACAAGCAAACAATACAGTAGCAAGAATTTTATGCATCGGCTGGCTATATCTGGTTTCAGCACCCCCTTTGCTAACAGATTTCAGTTTGTCGTAGTGCTAGTTTGTTACTTCGTGCATAAACTGAATGAAATAGTTTGATAGTTCGTGGACTCTGTTCAGACATTTAAAAGGGACAGGTAGCGGCAGTACCCATAGAAAACTCGCTCTCGCTCTTAGCACAGCCTC
>OBLI01003550.1_pt1 | contig 11850 bp, 7 predicted proteins | sample 1519701 | NCBI WGS metagenome assembly OBLI01 (sample SAMEA3663005, study PRJEB22513) | pig gut metagenome | biome: pig gut; feature: pig-associated habitat; material: faeces | place: France | collected 2012 | reverse complement strand
AATCATTTCCTCCTTTATCTTTCTGCTCTTATAGTATTTGTAACTTCAAAAGTTGTATACAGATTTAATTTCTAATTTTTTCTAATTTTGCAAATGCTGCACCCAGATCCTGTTTGACCAGTTCCTTTTGCACCTGATACAGCTCGCGATAAATCTTGGTCTGTTCCTCATCTGGCTGATAATTTTTTTTGATTTTTAAATATCCTTCCAGTTTTCCTTTGATATCCTGAATATGATTCACTGCATAAGCCCCAAAAAGACAATTAGTAACCACTGCTCCTCCAGCATTCTCCAGTGTAATCACCTTGCTATCCAACATATCTGCCTTCATCTGGTTCCAAAGATCATCTCTGCTTCCACCTTCTGTAATTGCAATTCTACTCAAATCTACCCCTGCACTACGATAGATATCTGTAATTTCCATATAATCATATCCAATTGCCTCCAAAACGGCTCTCCATAAGACAAATTGATCGGTATCCAATGTCATATTCAAAAAGCATCCACATGCATTGGCATTCTCACCGCTTCCACCAGTCAAATATGGGAGGAATAACACTCCATTGGACCCTGCTGGAACCTTACTGGCCTCCTTACTCATCACCTGATAATAGTCCCCATCCTGCTCTTTTTTACAGATCTGGTCTTTATACCAGCGCAACGCCAATCCCCCCGTCCGGATAAATCCCCAGTAAAAATAAGTATCCGGCAAGGTTCCACTATTGAAGATCAAGCCACTTCCCTTTTTACTCAGTTCTGGAATGATTCCATTGGTAGAAACACAGAACATAGCACAGGTCCCAGCTACATCCACCGCATGACCAGCCTCCAAAATTCCGCTTCCGATCATGGACTGCATCGTATCTCCGGCTCCTGCACAGATTGGGATTCCCTCTGGAAGACCAGTTTCTTGTGCCGCTTCTTTGGAAAGCTTGCCAATAATATCCCAAGGCCTTACAATTCTAGGCATATAAGATGGATCAATACCAAGAATATCCAACTGTTCTTCTGACCATTTCTTTTCATAAACATTGTATCCCATACCCCAACCGGACATTGCTCCCCAGTCGATAAACATCTCTCCGGCGGAAAGTCCAGCCAGATGTGCCAGTACATATGGCGCATTGTGAATAAATTTTACACCTTTTTTCTGAAATTCCTTATGATTTTTTAACAGCCAACGAGCAATCATTGCCGGGAACATACAGTTAGCCTCAGCATTTCCTGTTTCTCGTCCCCAAATATCCAGATTTCTTTCATTGATCTCCTGAACATCCCTGGCCGTTCTGGAATCCAGATAATTGATATATGGGGTGATGGCATTTCCGTCCTGATCAACGCCCGCAATACCACAGATAATACCATCTCCCATAACGGACTGAATCTGATTTACATCCAATCCCTTTGCTCTTATTTCATCCGTACATTTTTTCAGACAGACTTTTGTCAGCTTCAAATATTCGTCCACATCCATTTCTACCCAACCTGGATTTGGATAATACAGCGTGGTAGGCTGACTGTCAGATGCCACGCATTCCATCTTCTCATTACAAATGACTACTTTTACACTTTGTGTTCCTGCATCAAATCCTGCATAATACCGTTCCATAAAAAACGTCTCCTTTCTTTCTTACATCTTCAACGACAGTTTCCGAGAGTTTTTCATGTTCTTCTATGGTTATTTTCATGCCAGATGCAAGAAAATTTTTCTTATGTAAATGAAAAAGAATCTAGCAAAGCGAGATTCTACGCCTGAGGCGGGCTACGATAGTAGCATCTTCTCCTCCGCCGAAGTGCGATTCCGCGAAGCGTTTTTATCATATAGGGAACGAAGTTTCCCATATGATAAAAAGCCCTGAATATATAAATATTCAGAGCTTCTCACATCAAAAAAACGAACAAATCATTACTCTCTTCTCTCATCCAGACTATACTGTCGGCTTCGGAATTACACCGAATCATGCCTTACGGCTCGCGGGCTTTACCGCCGGTAGGGAATTACACCCTGCCCTGAAGAAATATATGTTTATCTACATTATTTATCATAGCTTATTTTACTGAATTTGTAAAGTCTCTTTTAGTCTTCTAGCGTCTTGGCAGATGAACCAGCGTATGATTACGATTATTATCATAGCCATAACGTTTTTTCTTCTTATCCAGCTTATATAATAGGTAATCAATCGTGTCTCTTGAGTATTTTTCCATACGAGGATAATCAGGGAAACGGTTGATTTCCGGGAATTTAATACCGTCTTCTGTCACTGCAAGGTCAAATCCAAAGAATTCCAACTGTGGAATAGCCGCAGCTACCTTTAATACATCTGCTTTAACTTGTTCCCAATGAGGAATATATCCTTCGATCAGCGTATTAGTATCTGGATGTCTTGGACAATCGATGATTGAGTTGTCTACGAAAATCTTCGCATTGTGGTAAAATCCGGTGTCCACATCTAACTGAGCAAACATACCACCAGCACCTAAGTTATCCACAGCACCTGTCTGCTTGGAACCAAATCTCATATAACAGTTACCAATCTGAGGAGTTCTTCCATCCTTTTTAAATACGATAATACGAATCGTATTTACTGCCCCACTGTAAATCTTCTTGAAGTCTGGATGCATCTGAATGTACTCCGTAATCAGATACTGGTTATTTTTATCTGCCAGGATACTGATGATTTCCTCTTCCGTTGCTTCCTGGAAATTTAAGTAGAACTTGTCATCTTTATAAGTCAGTCGATAGAAACCATCTCCATGAGAACCCTGATCTGGTTTTAATGCCAGTTCTCCTTTTTCCTTGGCAAGTCTGATCACATCATCAAAGGTTGTTCCATATTCTTCTTTTGGACAGTCCATCATCGGAATGATTCGTGTTGCGCCATTTTTGTAGCTGATATGGTAATAATATTCTGGGAACATTTGATTAAAGTCAGAAGCAATGTACTTGACTGTAATCTTATCTTCCATCCATTCTTTATGTTTTCCATTAATATGTCTCAGCCATTTGTATTCAAAATCAGAAATAAACTCTTTTCTGTTCTTTTTTGTAATGCCATATTGTTTTAAACGGTAAGATAAGAATCCATTGCGATATGCCCATAATTTCTCCCCTACCGTAGCTTCTTTATTGGATTTAAAATCAACCAGTACATCTCGGATCCCTGTAATACTTAAATATGGACGCAAACCTCTTGGATAAAATAGTCTGGCAAATTTTCTTCTTACACGAAGCTTTAATTTCTTAAAACCTCTCTGGAATACATTTCCGCTCTTCTTATAATTATCCTTTTTCTGTTTTAATTTTCCTTTGAAAAATGCCACCATCTTCTTATCAAATGGATACGTCTTTGGATAGGATGGATTGTTTATGATCTTCATAATCTTAAAACCATCTTCTGTAATGATCAAATCCATTCCCATAAATTCAAGCTGTGGTACAAAACGGCATAAGCTATCTACCGTCTGACAAATATCATCCCAGCACGGAATTTCTCCTTTCAGATCTTCTCCTGTAGATGGCACCTTCTTATAGGTCGTTACTACCTCGTCCTCTTTTGAAAAAGCACGTCCTCCATTGTACGTTCCTGTTTGTACATTAATCGGAGCTTCAATTCTCTCTTCATCTAAAAGAACATAAAAAGCATTGCCGATGGCTGGTGTATTGCCTCCATCATTATATACATAAAGACGTACATAATTGCTTCTGATTTCTCTTGTTCCTGCAAATTTCTTTGCAGGGTGAACCTTTTCCATCAATACATACATCTTTTTCCGTTCATCAAACCACTGACGGAAAATCTTCTTATTGAGTTTTTCTCCATTGATGGTATATTTGCCATTCCCCTCATATTTTAACAGAAAATAATTTTTGCATCTTAAATCTGTCAACAACAGTTCCTTTTTCTCCTTGATCAAATCAAATACGTCATCCAGACTATATCCATCCGTTGGGCAATCGTTCAGAGGAATAATGAACATCTCTCCATCACGTCGCGTAAACTGATAATAACATTCTGGCATATGATCTGCGTATGGTTTGAAAATATTACGCAAAGTTACCATATCTCCCAGCCATTTATTATAGCTTCCATTCATAGGACGAAGATATAGATAATCTCTTTCAGAAATAAATCTTTTCGCATTGCTGCGCTTAATTCCAAAATGTTCCATCGTGGAAGGCATAAATCCATAACTATATGCTCGCAGTTTTTCCTTTTTCGTATATCCATTATCGGCTTTTAGATCACGGTACACCTTACGCTTCCATGTCTTTGCCGCTCTTCCTGTAAATCCTTTTGCTGCTGGCCCAAAAGCCCATGCATTGAGCACCAGACGTTTGATTCTTCTGGTTGCGATATTTTTAACATCAATCATACTTATTGCCTCCACTCTTTAACATTTATCTTTGTCACCAATGAATTTACTATTTTCAAAATCATCCGGTGAATTAAAATCTTTTGTCCAATCTTCAATCAGTACAAATTTTCCAGCGATCTGATTCTTACCAAACGGAAGATTCTGGAACGACTGATATACCTGCCATCCTATGCACTTTTCAATCTTTCCTTCCAGATACAGATTTCTCACACGATGCACATGTCTTTTGAACAACTCTCCATCTTTGATCTTTACACCAATGATAGACTTCTGTGTTCCAAAAAAGAGAAGATCTTCGGCTTCCATCTCCGTAATCTCGCGAATCGCATCTGCAGAATAATAGGTATCTCCATATAGAAAACAAATATTATCGTCAATCAACTCTTCCGTAAAACGATCGATTTCCAAATGATTGTTTAACGGTTCATAGAGAATTGCTCCTTCCGTCTCATATTCTGGATTATGGGTGGTAATAAAGACCTGACAGGTAGGCTCATACTCTTTTAAAAGTCTGGTTGTCCTGGCTAAAAGCGTCTCTCCATCAATCTGTATCAGGTGCTTAGGAATATTCTGATAATTATTCCATCTAGTTCCTTTTCCATCCGCCATAATTATATAAATCATCGTATTCTCCTATTTGCGAATTGCTTTGTGGTAACGATAAAAATCACCTAATTCTTTGTTGCGCTGTCCACCCCAAAGCTGAATAATATTAACACCGGAAGAAGTATTCGCTTCGATAATGCAGATTCCTTCTTCTGTCACAAGAATATCCCAGGCAATAAAATGCATAAAGGATACTTTGTTGGCCAATGCAAGAATCTCCTTCTTAATATCCTGCCATCCTGGAATGACCGCACCTTTGATCTTAGCTCCGGAATCCGGATGTACCTCATGCACCTCTAAGGAGTGCAGACTTCGTGCTTCTGACAATTCTCCAGTCTCAAGATCAATCTTGCTGACCAGTCCTCCACGGCTTCCGTTATCTACTGGAATGGTTGCAGAAGTACCAATTCTCTGAACAGCAAAGAAAATTTTAATTTTCTGAGTCTCAATATCCCTCATAGTAATCAAACGAATCGTATTGACAGTTTTATCATAAAGATCAGAGGAATATGAATGCTGCTGCATACATTCACTGATCATCCAGTCATCATTTTTTCTCATATAGTTAATGATCTCTTTTCTGGAGCTTCGTTTTATCCCAATATACGGTTTTCCATTAATATACTGAAACTGGTTAACGCCAGTTCCTTTTCCTGCACCAAATGGCTTAATAAATAACTTTTTCTTTTGCTTTAACAGTTCATACAAGTCTTCATAGCTGGTATATTTATCATCGGTACTTGTTAAAAATCCTCTATTTTTCACAGCATAGGTCTCTGGAACTCTTACATACTGCTTTAACACTTCGGCACAGACAACTTTATTATTCATCATAAAATCAAAAGGTTCATTAATATAACGGGAACGATACCAGTCAAATTCTGAAAGATATTCATTCTTATCATTATGATCAAAATCATACAAAACATATTGGTCTGCCAGATATCCGCCAAAAATATTAGACTTTAATTTTGTCTTAAGCGGCACATCAAAATGATCCTTTGCAAAAATAATCCTTCTCCAGTACAATACAAAAAGCTTCATTATTTTCATGCATTTTTTTATCAATTTCATTATTTTCATTGCTTTTTCCCCATTTTTTCAATTATTATATTTGAAATCGTCTTTGTTGAAACACCCATACGTTCTGGAAGGTACTTTCTCCGATACTCATCCAACAATTCCTGCGGATACTCATCCCTTTCCAATGCTTCCGCAAGATCTGACGCCTTTCGAAAAACGCATCCCGGCATAGTCTCAAAAAGATTAATATTCAAACCATTTTTCTCATCATATTCGTCATAATCATATACATAATAATATGTCTGCTTATTTAAAACAGCTCCTTCTACTGCAATTGCTGAATAATCTGTAATCAGATAATCACACACAGTCAACAGATCCACTGCTTTAAACTCATCACAAGTATATACCTCTTTTGCCACCTTATCAAGCTTTTGATTAGGATGACTTTTTAAAATCAGAATATATTGCTCAAAATCAACACACTGAGCCAATTCCTCCCAATGCGCTTCCCAGCCTCTTCGAAACGTAGGTGCATAGAGAAGCACCTTCTTCTTCTGAAACTCCGGATATTGCTCCAGAATTCTCTTTCTCGTCTTTTGCTCCATCTGAAGAAGGTAATCCATCCTTGGAAGACCACAATTTAAAAGTACCTCTTCTTTCACACCAAAGGATTGACAATAAAATGGGTTCCACGCCTTACCACCCGCAATAACAATATCATAGTTCTTATGCATTGCCATGGCTTTGGCAATCTTCTCATTTCGTCCACCTTCCCGACCCAGTGACTGATAACCTGACTGCTTGATCTTGCCCATGGCATGCCAAAGCTGAATGACCGTTAGGTCTTTCTTATGCTTCAACATGGAAATCGGAGGCCAATACGTATCCAACACACATACCCTTGCTGTGGCAATATGATACAGACTCTTTAGCAAGCACCATGCAAAAACCACATAATCTTTCACCCCAGAATCGCATCTCTTACAGATATTTATGATGTTCACATCCGGCTTCTTTTTTCTCAGGGATTGCTGAAGAAGACGGAAGTCCAGATTCACTTCATTGGCCTGGCGGCTTAAAAAAACCACCTTATTTTCGTTTGTCGGAAGGCATTTGCATGGTGCATACAAAACTGCCATTCCCATCTGAAAAAGCTTGATTAAAAATACCTTCACAAAATCCCTCTTTTCTCATCTATTCTTCTGCCGGATGAAACAAAAGCTGCTTTTCTTTTTCTGAATCATCAAAAGCTTCTGTACTATCTGGCTTTAATACTACTCCCACTGTCTGAAAGATCAGCTGGATATCTTTTAAAATACTGTAATTCTCAATGTACATAATATCCATGACCAGCTTGTCCTTAGGTGTCGTATTATATTTTCCTGCCACCTGTGCATATCCGGTAAGCCCTGCCTTCACCCGCAGTCGATACTTGAACTCCGGAAGCTGCTTCGTATAAGCAGTCACGTTCTCAATCATCTCCGGACGGGGACCTACAAATGACATATCCCCTTTTAGAATATTGATCAGCTGTGGTAGCTCATCAATCCTGGTTTTCCGTAAAAAGCTTCCTGGTTTTGTAATTCGACTATCACCTTTTCTGGCAGATCGATTCTCTACATGTTCTTTCATCGTACGGAACTTATACACTTCAAAAATACGTCCATTCAAGGTTGCTCTCTTTTGCTTAAAAAAAACAGATCCACCATCATAACATTTGATTGCAATGGCCGCTCCAATCGAAAATGGAAGCGTAATCACTCCTATTACAATCGCCAGTGTTAAATCCAGCAACCGCTTCATGATCCTCTGTTCCATCGTAAGACTCTGCACATCCGAATTAAGCAGAGAAACATCATCAAGCATATAATACTCTGCATTCACCTCGATTATATCATGCAGCTCTGGATTATAATAAATGTTGATTCTTTCCTGATAACAAAACCGTATGATCTCGGTTCGCTTTTGGACTGGAACTTCATAGATGAATACCGTCTGATAGTCCTTAATCCTCTCTAGAATATCCTTCTCTTTATAATCAAATACCGCCTCCGGATGATACTGCTTCTGATATTTGGAAATTACACGCATGATTGCATCCAGATTCTTCTGACTTGACGTAACAATACACGTCTTCTCTGGCTTATTGATCAAGAAAAACAACTCATTTCCCAAATAAACAAAAATCGCGATCAACAACAATTGCATGGCAAACGCCAGTATCAACCAACTGATACTTCGTATACGAAAAGCATAAATACTTGGTTCGTTTGTCCTCATGATCATCAGCTGCACATATGTGATAATATCCGTAAAAAAGGTTGCAAGCCCGAGTGATACGATAATAGGCTTACTCTTCTTCCTTCCCACGTCATATTTCCCATAAATAGATAAAAATAACATCTCTACAACTAAAAATGTCGTGATGGTAATTCCCAGTGTTCTGGAAAGTGCTCGTAACGAATGGCTCTCCTTTCCTAAACAGACCAAAAATGTTCCCATAAGCAATAAATACAAAATTCCTTTGATGAAAATCCACATCACTGTGTCCCATCGTCTGACTTTTTCTTTCATAGTACACCGCCGTAAAATTACTCTTAATATTTAATTTATTATACCGAATATTAGAATCTTTGTCAAAAATATATGTACACTCCTCAAAGTGAACCTACTTTACTTCTATCTGATATGTGTACACACAAAAGACCAGATTCCACAGAATTATTCTGTGAAATCCGGTCTTATTTGCTTTATCAACCACAACCGACTCGTCCTTCATCAAGTATTATGAAAAACAAGATTTCCTATATTCACCTGTGATCGTTTTATTATTTTTTATCTCTAGGATAAGCTAATGCTGCCTGTGCTGCTGCCAAACGTGCAATTGGTACACGGAATGGAGAACAAGATACATAGTTTAATCCAGCTTTATGACAGAATTCAACAGAAGATGGATCTCCACCATGTTCACCACAGATACCCAATTTGATATCAGGTCTTGTAGAACGTCCTTTTTGTGCTGCCATTTCTACTAACTGACCAACACCAGACTGATCCAATCTTGCAAATGGGTCAGATTCATAAATCTTATTATCATAGTAAGCATTTAAGAATTTACCAGCATCATCACGGGAGAATCCGAATGTCATCTGAGTTAAATCATTTGTACCGAAGGAGAAGAATTCTGCTTCTTCTGCAATTTCATCAGCAAGTAAAGCTGCACGAGGAATTTCGATCATAGTACCGATATGATATTCGATATCAGATTCATAGTAAGCTTTTACTCTTTCTGCTGTTTCTACTACTACTTTCTTAACAAATGCTAATTCCTTCTTTTCTCCAACTAATGGAATCATGATTTCAGGAACGATATCATAACCCTTTTCCTGTTTTACTTCAATTGCAGCTTCCATAACCGCTCTTGTCTGCATCTTAGCGATTTCTGGATATGTTACTGCAAGACGACATCCTCTATGTCCCATCATTGGGTTAAATTCATGCAAGCTTGCTTTTGCCATAGCAATTTCTTCCACTGTTACATTCATATCTTTTGCTAATGCTACCATCTCTTCTGTAGAAGTTGGTAAGAATTCATGTAATGGTGGATCTAAGAAACGGATAGTAACCGGTCTTCCTTCCATAACTTCATAAAGTGCTTTGAAGTCACCTTTCTGGTAAGGAATTAACTGATTTAATGCGATTTCTCTTGCTTCCTTTGTCTTAGATAAGATCATACGACGAATCTTTGGAATTCTTTCTGCATCAAAGAACATATGCTCTGTACGACAAAGTCCGATACCTTCTGCTCCAAACTTAACTGCATTCAATGCATCTGCTGGTGTATCTGCATTTGTACGTACTTTTAAGTCTCTGATCTCATCTGCCCATTTCATAATTCTATCGAAGTTACCACTAATAGATGCTGGGATTGTCTGAATCTCTCCAAGATAAATCTTACCAGTAGAACCATCAATAGAGATATAATCTCCTTCTTTGATCGTCTTTCCACCTAATGTAAAGTATCCTTCTTCTTCATTAATATCGATTTCTCCACATCCAGATACACAAGCAGTACCCATACCACGAGCTACTACTGCTGCATGAGAGGTCATACCACCACGTACTGTTAAGATACCTTCAGATGCATGCATACCTTCGATATCTTCTGGAGACGTTTCTAAACGAACTAAGATAACTTTTAATCCAGCTTCGTTGTGTAATTTTGCAGCTTCAGCTGTAAAATATACTTTACCAGTTGCTGCTCCTGGTGATGCAGGAAGTGCAGAACCGATTTCTGTTGCCATCTTGATTGCATTAGGGTCAAAGCAAGGATGTAATAACTGATCCAAAGATTTTGCATCAATTCTTGATACTGCTTCTTCTGGAGAAATCTTTCCTTCATCTACTAATTCACAAGCAATTCTTAAAGCTGCCTGTGCAGTTCTCTTACCATTACGTGTCTGTAAGAAGTATAATTTACCTTCCTGAATGGTAAATTCCATATCCTGCATATCACGATAGTGATCTTCCAGTGTATGTGCAATGTTCATAAACTGATCATAACATTCTGGTAAGTCTTCTTTTAATTTTGTAATAGGCTCTGGTGTACGAACACCTGCTACTACATCTTCACCCTGTGCATTGATCAGGTATTCACCATAAATCTGTTTTTCACCAGTAGATGGGTTACGTGTAAACGCAACACCTGTACCAGATGTATCTCCCATGTTACCGAATACCATTGCCTGAACGTTAACTGCTGTACCCCAGTCACCTGGAATGTCGTTCATTCTACGGTAGTAGATAGCTCTAGGGTTGTCCCAAGAACGGAATACTGCTTTTACAGCTTCTAATAACTGTACTTTTGGATCCTGTGGGAAATCTTCGCCTAAAGCATCACGATAAATTCCTTTGAATACATTGATTAATTCTTTTAAATCATCTGCTGTTAAGTCAGTATCGTATTTTGCGCCTTTTGCTGTCTTCATCATATCTAATGCGCCTTCAAATTTTGCTTTGTCTACTTCCTTAACAACGTCAGAGAACATCTGAATGAATCTACGGTAAGAGTCGTATGCGAAACGTGAATTACCAGTCTTCTTCGCAAAACCTTCTACAGCCACATCATTCAAACCTAAGTTTAAGATTGTATCCATCATACCTGGCATAGATACTCTCGCACCAGAACGCACAGATACTAATAATGGATCTTCTGTATCTCCAAATTTTTTGCCCTGCATTTCTTCCAGAGTTTTTAATCCTTCAAAAATCTGAGCTTCTACTTCATCACTGATTTTTTTACCACACTCATAATAGTTCGTACATGCTTCTGTAGTAACAGTGAAGCCCTGTGGAATTGGTAAACCTAAGCCTGTCATCTCGGCTAAGTTTGCACCTTTTCCACCTAAAAGATTACGCATATCTGCGTTCCCTTCTTTAAATAAGTATACCCACTTTGTCATGTATGTCTCCTCCTGACATTTTATCATTCTATTTTTTCATCACCAATATATTATCACACTTTTCCAAGTTTGTTAACCACTTTTTATAATAATTTACCAATTTCTTCTCTACAATCTCCATTTTTCTATCTCTTTTCTACAATTTATACAAATTTCTCCGTCTAAATCTTCACAAAAGCACCATATTTTTGTATATTTTTCATAATTTTTTGTGTTTTTTTAAATTAATGTGTTTCTTTTTTATTTGAATTCTATTCAAGCAGACGCTTTCGGAGAAGTTGTCTTCTTTACCAAAAGCATCTGGCCAGATGAATATGGGAGAAGCCAATACACTACAAAGAACGAAACCATTCCAGTAAAGCAATCTGCGAAGGAGCTT
>OBLI01003549.1_pt1 | contig 11852 bp, 12 predicted proteins | sample 1519701 | NCBI WGS metagenome assembly OBLI01 (sample SAMEA3663005, study PRJEB22513) | pig gut metagenome | biome: pig gut; feature: pig-associated habitat; material: faeces | place: France | collected 2012 | reverse complement strand
TATACTCTAGTGGATATTCCCACAGAGCAATTATTGGAAAAGGAAGCAGCGTTTGTAGATTCTGCTTTGGGGTTGGACGATCAATGGATAAAATATCACGAAGACAACAAATACAAGTTATATTCCTATGATATGTTATACCCAATCGAAAAAGACGGTGGATATTTAAAGGATCATATTTATACATTTCGGATTCGGACGGTCAATGCAGATCTGGCAAAATATTTCTCCAAAGTCCTGCCAAATCATTACACCAGAGAACTGAAGGGACTGGTGGCAGAAAACCGGATTCTTCCGAAAAAAACGATCAGTGAGATTTATACGCTGACGTCGGTAGTGATGAAGTTTGAGGACGGATATTGGAGGGGAAAATATCCGATAGAGGTATTTGAGCAGCGTCTTTTTTCCAATGCGGTCAAAAAGTATAAGCAGTATACGGGAGAAGAGGTCAATGAGGATTTCCAGTGGTATACGCAGATCACATTTTTGAATAAAAAGCCGGTTCCATTATCGTATGACAGCAAAAAAATAAAATTGCTTGGGGATAAAATCAATCTTAAAATTGCGGATAATAAGCAGGCACAAGAATTGACTTATTTTATGCTGGGGGCAGGCCTGGGAGAACTCAATTCAAGAGGCGCAGGAACATGTAATTATCGTTATTTATAAATAACAGGGGAGGTGATAGCGAATATGTTAAAGGACTGTCTTGAAATATTTAACGAACAACTGGAACAGACCAAACAGCTATGTGGGGATGGGGATCACCTGATTCTGGATACCTATGTTCCGGCAGATGGGGATTATCTGATTGTACATAAAGATGGAAAAGTAGAAAAATGCACGGTTACGATGGATAAAAAAACCAGAACTGTACAGACAGACTGGGATGAGGCATCGGATGCGTATTATCAGTTGAAATTTTATGATTATCACAGCCGGTTAGTGAGCATGGACAAGCCACAGGACCCGAAAAAAGTCATACATTCCAATAATTACTGTGCATTCTGGGTGAAGTGGGAAAGCTTTGAGAACGGGAAAATGGACATGCAGGCGCTCGACCGTTATTTTGATGTGTTAAAAAATCCGGCAGAAAAGTACAAAAAGCCACAGGAGCGAAAAATGTACGACTATATTTTAGATCAGGTCGGGGAAGTGGATCAGGAGAAGCTAGAGCAGCATCGGGATTGGCTGAAAGAACATGTCTTTTGTCTGGATGAACTTGGTTTAAATTTAAAGAAAAAGAATTATTTAAAGATTTTCTTTGAAGAGGATGAGTTACTTTATATAAAAGAAGAGCAACGATATCTTGTGACCAAAATCTTTAATAAAAATGATTATAATATGGAGCTGGACGATCAGATTTTTGGTCTTCCAAATGATAACCTTGGCTTAAATGCTAAGAAACCATTTTTGGAAAATAAGACGCGTAAAGTCACGATTCCTTATATGATTACAACGCAGGAGGCGTTACAGCAGAGAAAATTTTTTGACTATCTGATGAATCAGGCAAATTTGGGATGTATGAATATTTTCTTTGATTATGAAAAAAAGAAGATACTTCCTAAAAAGAAGGGGGAAATGGTAAAAGGGGAGTTTTCCGGTTTCTTCATACAAATCCAGAAAGGAAAAGAAGTTGAAATTCTGCATCAGGATACCATTGTCGATTATAAATATGAGCTGCGAAAGGTATTCCATTACTATGATGTGCTGGGATGCGATGCGTCAGGAGAGTGGTATAAAGACTATACCAATCGGCAGGGATTGCAGGATGTAATCAATGAGGTTATATTTTCGAACTGGCTAATTGGAAATTATTTTACACCGGAAGATCAGCTTGGCGCTGAGGGTGCAATTAAAAGAAATTTGATTTGGTCGAGAGCTTCCATTTTTGCGTGGTTGTATAAGGGACGAGAGGCAAATATTGATCACATTTTGCACAGGGTATGTTTTGACATGATCAAAAACTCCCTGCAAAACGGATATACAAAAAAAGTCAGACAACAGTTTAATTTAATGTGTTCATTAAGTGAATATTTTGGAGGAGATCATATGGCAGATAAATATCATGATATACGAAATGCATTGCGGGAAAAAATCAATCAGCAGCAGGATTGTGAAATAGAAAGCGACATGGAATATTTCTATGCAGTGGGACAGTTAGCAGATTATTTTATTTCATTAAGTAAAACACAAAACAGAGTCCATTCGCTGGGAAATCCATTTTTTAATGCAACAAGTGATGATGTGATCAAAACAAGACTGCATCAGTATTTTATGAAATATAATTATTTGATCAAACGGGCAGGACAACGTTTTAACCAGTTATATGCGATGGTTAGTGGTTATCTGCCGGAAGGAAAAGTAAGTCAGGAAGATATCGTAGCAGGATACATCAGTAATAATTTGATTTATGAGTCGAACAAGAAAGAGAAGGAGGAAGTGTAACATGGAAAAGAGAGTATATGGGGTCTTGGGAATTTCTTCTATTATGGCAAACTGGAATGCTGATTTTACGGGATATCCGAAAAGTATGTCGGATGGAACTGTGTATGGAAGTGACAAGGCATTAAAGTATCCGATGAAAAAAATGTGGGAAAATGAAGGAAAGAAAGTACTGTATATAAAGTCCATGAAATTTTCCGAGAAAGATGGATCTTTGGTTCCGAATTCATTAAAGGAACGATATGAGAATATTTTTGGGGTAAAGGATTTAAAAGATGCTAAAGATTCCAAGGAAGTTTTGACAAATCTGATGTCTGCTGTAGATGTGAAGAATTTTGGTGCTACATTCGCAGAGGCCAAGAATAATTTCTCTATTACAGGTGCAGTACAGTTTGGCCAGGGATTTAATAAATATGATGGGACGGTTGCAGAGGAACAGCAGATTCTCTCTCCGTTCCGGGATGGGTCAAAAGACAGTGAAAAAAATGAAGAAGCTAAAAATTCTACATTGGGCACTAAAGTTACAAGCAATGAAGCACATTATTTCTATCCATTTGTGATCAATCCTCTGGCATATAAAGAACTGGTGGCACTCGGAGTTACCGAAGGTTATACAGAAGAAGATTATCAGAATTTTAAGAGAACAGCATTGGTTTCTGCTACCGCGTATGCAACCAATGCAAAAGAGGGATGCGAAAATGAATTTGCTCTTTTTGTAGAAACAGATCCGGAAGTATATCTGCCAAATTTGTCAGAATATATTACATTTGAAAAAGGGGATAAACAGAATACGATCGATATCAGTGCATGTGAGAAAATCTTAAATGAGATGCGGGAGAAGATTAAGAGTATAGAAGTTTATTACAATCCATATACCACGAAACTGGTATCGGAAGGAAAAGGAGTGCAGGTATATAACATTGTCACACAAAAAGAGGTGTAATTTATGGAGGCATTGCAATTTACACTCAGCGGAAAGGATGCTTTTTTTAAGAAGCCGGAAGTAAATACCTATCATTATTATACATTTGGGCAGATTCATAAAGTGGTGCTGCTTGGAATGTTTGGGGCAATCCTTGGATATGGCGGATATGCACAGAAAAAGTGGAAAAGTCCGAAAAAAGGAGAGACGGCTGTGGAAGACTATCCGGAATTTTATGAAAGACTCAAAGATATAAAAATATCCATAATTCCACAAAATGAGCGTGGGTATATTCCGAAAAAAATACAGATTTTTAATAACTCTGTGGGATACGCATCAGGAGAGCAGGGGGGCAACCTAATCGTAAAAGAGCAGTGGCTTGAAAATCCAAAATGGGAAATTTATCTTTTACTTGATGGTACAGAAGCAGAAAAAATAGCAGATTATTTATTGCAGAACCGTTGTGTTTATTTTCCATATCTGGGGAAAAATGATCATCCGGCAGACATTACAAACGCAAAAAAAGTATCAATAGAAGAGATTTCAACAGAAATGACCGTCTTATCCTGTATGTATCCAAAAGGAACCGGGAATGTAGTTTTCCCGGATGATGAGGATGAGCGGGAAGTATTTAAGTATGAGGAAAAGCTTCCGGTGCGGTTGAATGGATACACAAATTTGTATGAATATGACACATTTTGTTTTACGAATATGGATGTACATATTAAAACCGGTACACTATACCGTTTGGAAAATAAAATACTAACCTTTTATTAAATGTAAGGACTCCCCTGCCTGTTTTATCTGGCAGGGGATTTTTATCACGGAAAATATTTTTTAGGGATAGGACAGTGATAAAATCTGTGGTCTGATTAGAGTTTTTATAGAAAAATGTATTCTGTGAAATAAAAATAAGAGTTGAAGATTACCAAGAGGAGAAGCCTATGGAAGTAGAAAAATATATGATTCATGTTGGAGATGTACTGGAAGATCCAGATATGTGTTTTGCCCATCTGCTGGAAGGAAAAGAAAAAAAAGAAACCTTGCAGGAGCATACAAAATTGTGTCAGAAATATTGGAAAAGGATGGTGGAACAAAGAGGACTGGTCAGTATTTTTGACAATTTTAAAAACCGGTATTTGCAGGGGATCAGTGAAGAAGGAAAATATTTATTTGATGTAATGACCGTTAATATTGTCACCTGGCATGATTTTGGAAAATGTAACCCGCGTTTTCAGAAAGATAAAATGAAGCATCCATGGCATATGGATCTGGCACCGGATAACGCAATTGGAAGCAGACATTCCATATTATCGGCAATGTTTTATCTGGATTATTTTATTGAACGGATCAATCAGCTGGAGGACAAGCAGGAGAGAACGAAACTCAAAGATTTTGCATATATGTATTCCTATGTGATTTCCAGACATCATGGAAATCTTTCGGATTTTTCTGAATATATGAATGAACTGTTGGGAAAAGGGAATACCGAAATTGGAGAAAAGGCATGGGAGTGGTATCAGAAATGGAAAAATGGCGAAACTGTAAAACTATATAAACATTTCACAGGTAATATGGAAAATCGGCTGGAAATGCAGACGCAGGGACAGGCGATTGGATTATATGCATGGATAAGATTACAGTTTTCGCTTTTGACAGCAGCAGATTATTATGCAACTTCGGAATTTATGAGTGGAATCGAAGTTACAGATTTCGGAAAATTCGGGGATATTCAACAGCTGATCCGGCAGTATGAAGACGGAGAAGTGCAGAAAAAAATCCGAAACTATCAAAGAGAAATCTATCCGATGGAACCGGAAAAACTGCAACAGGTAAGTGAAATTAATATACTTCGGACAGAACTTTTTTCAGAGGCGGAAGAGAACTTAAAAAGGAACAAAGATCAGTCTGTTTTTTATCTGGAAGCTCCTACCGGAAGTGGTAAAAGTAATACGGCAATGAATTTAAGTTTTACTTTAATGCAGGAAAATTCAGATTTGAGAAAGCTGTTTTATATTTATCCGTTTAATACTCTGGTAGAACAAAACATGAGTATTCTTGAAAAAACATTTGGAAACAAAAAGGAAATTATGTCGCAGATTGCAGTAGTGAATTCCTTAGTACCTTTCAAAGATAAAAAAGAAGTGGAAGAGGACAGGGAAAATTCCAAAAAGTATCAGGAAATTTTACTGGATCGTCAGTTCCTGAATTATCCATTTATTTTGTCCACCCATGTCATGTTGTTTCGGACAATGTTTGGGAATGCGAAAGAAGATGTCTTTGGTTTTCAACAGTTATGTCATTCGGTTATTGTTCTGGATGAAATTCAAAGTTATAAGATCAATTTGTGGAGTGAAATGATCGCTTTTCTGAAAGAGTTTGCGGAACTTCTGGATATCAAGGTGATTATTATGTCGGCAACATTGCCGAATCTGGAAGTGCTGACCGATCATAAAGAAAATGCGGTCCGGTTACTTTCGGATTGTTTAAAATATTTTCATCATAAAATGTTCCGGGAGAGAGTCGTTCCAAAATACGATCTGTTAGAGGAAGATATAACACTGGAATCCTTGGCAGAGCATGTTCTGGAAAATAAGAATAAAAAGGTACTGATCGAGTTTATCAAAAAAGCAAGTGCGGAGGAATTTTATCGTATTTTAGGTGAAAGGGTGGAATCTGTGTTCTTGATGACAGGGGACAGCAGCATTCAGGAACGGAAAGATTTGATCGAAAAGATCAAAGGGCTGTCATCGGTGATTTTGGTTGCCACACAGGTCATTGAAGCTGGAGTGGATATTGATATGGATATCGGTTTTAAGGATATTTCCAGATTAGACAGTGAAGAGCAGTTTATGGGGCGTATTAACCGGTCCGGGAAAAAAGACGGAGTTGTGTACTTTTTCAATCTGGATGAGGCGAAAAGTATATACAAAGAAGATGTGCGCGGGGATGAGAGAGTTACACTTATGGTTCCAGAAATCCGTACATTTTTGGAAACTAAAAATTTCTCTGCTTTTTATGAAAGCGATATTTTGCCAGTCCTGAAAAAGAAAGGAGAAATGATTGATAAAAATAATTTAAAAGAATTCTTTTCACAAAAGGTAGGAATTTTGAATATGCCGGAAGTTGCAGAAAAAATGAAACTGATTGACGATAATACCCAGGGTATTTTCATTTGTTTTGGAAGAAAACTGGGGGATGTTGATAGTCGGATGTTATGGTGGGAATATAAAGAACTGCTTGAAAATACACAGATGAATTATGCTGAAAAAAAGGTCAGACTGCACGATTTGAGAAGTGAAATGAATGCTTTTATTTACCAGTTTAAGAATTCCGCATTGGTTGAGGCAAATGAGCATATCGGTGATTTGTATTTTATCGAAAATGGAGAGGAATACTTTGATGAAAATGGAGTTTTAAAGAGAGAATTGTTTAGTGACGATACAGATTTGTTTTTATAGGGGGATTTATGCGGGTAAATGGAACACTTATCAATTATTATTTTCATTGTAAAAGGCAATGTTATTTGCATGGAAACCGATTGAATCTGGAGGACAACAGTGAACAGGTTAAGATCGGAAAAGTAATTCATGAGGAAAAAGCGCAGGGACATAAGAATACCGAGATTGCAATTGATAATATCCGGCTGGACCAGTTGACCAAGGAATACCTTACAGAGATAAAAAAATCAGATGCAGATGAGGAAGCAGCAAAATGGCAGTTATTATTTTATCTCAGCATTTTAAAGTCAAAAGGAATTGTCAGAAAAGGAAAGCTTGAATTTGTAGAAAAAAACAGGAAAGATAAAAAGGTTGTAATTTTGGAACTGACGGAGGAGGCAGAAAAAGAGTTACAGGAGTATATAAAAGAGATTGAACAATTACTTGCGCAAGATGAACCTCCGGAATGTATTCATAAAAGTACCTGTAAAAAATGTGCGTATTATGAATATTGTTATATATGAAAGTTTAATGCTGAGTAAATTGTAATCGGCCATATGCAGAAAGGAGAAGGGGAGATGGGAAGTACAAGATATATTATGTCAATGGGGGAACTTTCCAGAAAGGATAATTCGTTATGTTTTCGCAAGGATGGCAAAAACGTTTATCTTCCGGTTGAAAATACAAAAGAAATTTATTGTTTTAATGAGGTAAGCATAAACACAAAATTACTGGATTTTCTGGCACAAAACAATATTATCGTGCATTTTTTTAATTACTATGGTGGATATAGTGGAACTTATTATCCGAGAGATCATTATTTGAGTGGAAAACTTTTGGTGAAACAGGTAGAAAAGTTTACAAATGACCGGATGAGTGTTGCAAAGGCCATTGTAAAAGGGATTGGATTGAACATTTATGAGATTTTGTATCATTATTATAAGCATGATAAAAAAGAAGTGAAGGAGACAATAGACTGGATTAAACAGAATTTTTTCCTTAATGTAGAACAGGCACAGGAAATCAAAGAACTTCTGGCGTATGAGGGAGAAGTATGGATGCGTTTCTACGCGGATTTTAAATATTTTCTTCCAGAGGATTTTGTCATGAATAAGAGAGTAAAACGTCCGCCGGATAATCCAATGAATGCTCTGGTATCATTTGGAAACACCTTATTATATACGAAAACAATTTCTGCAATTTATCAGACACATCTGGATCAGAGGATTAGTTTTTTGCATGAACCGTCAGAGGGAAGATTTTCTTTGAGTCTGGATTTAAGTGAAGTATTTAAGCCAGTGATTGTTTTTCGTACAATTTTTGATCTGGTAAATAACCGCAGGCTACAAGTGGAAAAACATTTCGAAAAGAATGTAAATTATTGTGTGCTGAACGAGGAGGGGCGTAAAATATTTATTGAAGCCTTTGAAGGAAGGTTAGAAAGTGTTTTTATGCATCCAAAATTAAAAAGAAAAGTGTCCTATCGCACAGCAATGAAATTAGATTGCTACAAGCTTATAAAAAACATTCTGGAAGAAAAGGAGTTTGTTCCGTTTTCTCTGAAGGAGGGCATGTAGTTATGAAAAAACAGTTGAATTATAATTATGCATTTTTGTTCTATGATGTAGGGGAAAAGCGTGTTCAGAAAGTTTTTAAGATATGCAAAAAGTATCTTTCCCATTTTCAGAAATCTGTTTTCCGTGGTGAAATTACACCTTCAAACTGTATAAAGCTTAGAAATGAGTTGAAGCAGGTGATAAATAAACAGGAAGATTTCGTGTGTATTATCAAATTGATGAATGATAATGTGTTTGGAGAAGAGATCATAGGTAGTGAGGGCTGTTCTACAGGAGAGGATCTTATGATTTAAAAATTTTTACCAGGTGTTAAAGTGAAAATATTTAAAGAATGTTGTGAATACAAGGAAAACAAGGGAAGAAAAATAAAATGGTTAAATTTTATAATCGGCTGGTAAAAAATGCTGAAATGACGTAAAATAAAGGAAATGATGAAAGATGCCAAGATAAAAATGGCTTAAAATCATTAGATAAACCGTAACATGGGATGTATTGAAATATTCCTAATTGTTCCAACCTATTTTCCTTTATTGAGATAAACCGTAACATGGGATGTATTGAAATTATAGTCATGTATCAGGATATTCTGGATGTCATGCAGATAAACCGTAACATGGGATGTATTGAAATTTCAATGTATTGAGGACTGAAATGTATTCAGAACTGATAAACCGTAACATGGGATGTATTGAAATCCTCCCTTATTTGATGATAAGGGAATTATACCACAGGATAAACCGTAACATGGGATGTATTGAAATTGACTATGCTTATGATCTACTTAATTAAGCGAATTAGATAAACCGTAACATGGGATGTATTGAAATATGATATTTCCAACGGGCGTGGTGATTGTAGTGCAGATAAACCGTAACATGGGATGTATTGAAATGATACCGCCGAACAAACACGTACTTGTTTGTGGTAGATAAACCGTAACATGGGATGTATTGAAATCCCCCTAAGAAAAGAACTTAGATACTTTTACAGTCAGATAAACCGTAACATGGGATGTATTGAAATAACGGTTCAACCAGGCGAAACACTTTACTGGTTAAGATAAACCGTAACATGGGATGTATTGAAATTTCTTTAAAACAGGTACAGGATGTTCTTGCTTCTGCGATAAACCGTAACATGGGATGTATTGAAATAGATCAACTTTACTTGCATAAAGATTATTTATCTCGATAAACCGTAACATGGGATGTATTGAAATTCAACTGACGTGTTAGCTTAATAGCATTGGTTATGGATAAACCGTAACATGGGATGTATTGAAATGCGGTTGTTGCAGTGCTTAATCAGCAGAAGATGATGATAAACCGTAACATGGGATGTATTGAAATAAATCTACGAATGTAGCCCCAGAAGGAATACCAAAGATAAACCGTAACATGGGATGTATTGAAATATTTCTCGCGAATTGGTATTAGCTTACCTGGCACAGCGATAAACCGTAACATGGGATGTATTGAAATTTGATTGAGTATGAGTGGGTACATCGTAAAGTGTCGATAAACCGTAACATGGGATGTATTGAAATTCTTAATTCCTTTAGCCGTTACAAACTTAGGGAGGGGATAAACCGTAACATGGGATGTATTGAAATGCCGGAAACGTGGAACGCTTTTCTAAGGCGCATCAAGATAAACCGTAACATGGGATGTATTGAAATTGCATTCTGCCTTTCGTATAATGTATACATGGATATGATAAACCGTAACATGGGATGTATTGAAATTGGACTTGATCAAGCTCATCATATCCCAGGGAATGGATAAACCGTAACATGGGATGTATTGAAATTAATTATATGAATTTACAAAATCGTCAACATCTTGATAAACCGTAACATGGGATGTATTGAAATTAGTATAAGCAGTAACAGACGGTTTATCAGTAGGAAGATAAACCGTAACATGGGATGTATTGAAATTCATCAAATCCAACAAAATTGCACATAGCATCCTGATAAACCGTAACATGGGATGTATTGAAATATTATTTTTCGCATTACCATGTATGATTGCGGCAACAGATAAACCGTAACATGGGATGTATTGAAATAACCATACTGATATACCAGTATCTTTATATGACTGGATAAACCGTAACATGGGATGTATTGAAATATTACTGTCATTTATCTCACCACCTTTTTGTATCTAGATAAACCGTAACATGGGATGTATTGAAATTTCACTAGCTCAGACTTACCATATATCTGCTTTAAGATAAACCGTAACATGGGATGTATTGAAATTTACTATTTTCCGTCACCTTATCAAACAATCCGTACGATAAACCGTAACATGGGATGTATTGAAATATAAATGTCTGCCGGATAATCGCATCGGACAGATAGATAAACCGTAACATGGGATGTATTGAAATAAAAGACGGTAGATATGACAAAGGTGTCTGGCCAGATAAACCGTAACATGGGATGTATTGAAATGGGCATTTATATTTTGCCTTTCTTGCGGCATCCGTTGATAAACCGTAACATGGGATGTATTGAAATATGCCTGCCCGGTATCCATTACTTCCAGATATCCGGGATAAACCGTAACATGGGATGTATTGAAATAACAATGTCGGCTCGTCCACTTCATTCTCCGCTGCCGATAAACCGTAACATGGGATGTATTGAAATGAGAGTACATAAGGCAATCGGAATTACAAATGTGCCGGATAAACCGTAACATGGGATGTATTGAAATACAAAAGGCTGACAAGAAAACACAACGAGAAAATCTGATAAACCGTAACATGGGATGTATTGAAATTGTGCATACTGTTATATTGTTCCGTGATCGCTCGTCGATAAACCGTAACATGGGATGTATTGAAATGTCGGTTGCAGTTGGAAATTGGATGGAGAATAAGATAAACCGTAACATGGGATGTATTGAAATTGGTCAGTTCATTTAGGTCCGGCCCCGAAAATTCGAGATAAACCGTAACATGGGATGTATTGAAATATCCTGACACCGGACGTTATATTGATCCTGATACCGATAAACCGTAACATGGGATGTATTGAAATGAAAGTTAAAGGACGGACAGGGCAATTACCTGCTGGATAAACCGTAACATGGGATGTATTGAAATAGAAATTCCTGTGCAGCCCGAATGATAATAGGTTGATAAACCGTAACATGGGATGTATTGAAATTCTCCAAGTTTGGCTTTTCCAACGTTGTCGGGCATAGATAAACCGTAACATGGGATGTATTGAAATTCTGATACTTGTATTATATTCTAATATTAGAATAAGATAAACCGTAACATGGGATGTATTGAAATTGTCATACCCTTGTAACTATTCGCAAAACCTAACTTGATAAACCGTAACATGGGATGTATTGAAATTACAACACCATATTAACAAGGTGCTAACACTGTGCGATAAACCGTAACATGGGATGTATTGAAATTAATTATATGAATTTACAAAATCGT
>OBLI01003547.1_pt1 | contig 11856 bp, 9 predicted proteins | sample 1519701 | NCBI WGS metagenome assembly OBLI01 (sample SAMEA3663005, study PRJEB22513) | pig gut metagenome | biome: pig gut; feature: pig-associated habitat; material: faeces | place: France | collected 2012 | reverse complement strand
GAACCTACCTCGGACACTATGTGCAGTATTTCTTCTGGTTCTTCTTTGTCCTTGGACTCGTTATTTTCGGCTTGGCTATCTTCCTGATGCTCGACAGTCACTACCACTGGACGAAGTAATCTAATGTTCCCAACATGGCTTGTGGGATTCATTTTGGGAACAACAAACCCACTGACAATCGGCATTTCTGCTGAAAATCAGTGGGTCTGCTTATTCTGTTGTCAATCTTGATAAGATGAATTAAAGATTCTTTTCCATCTCGTCAAGAAGTTCATCCTTTTCTTTATCTATTCTTTCCCATTCCCGACGGTCACGCTCATGGTCTTCGCGCATTTTTTTTATTTTCTTTTCATCGCGCTTAGCCTGTTCTACGGTACCTTGTTTTCGACCATCGGTTTTACCCATTTGATATACATGACTTGTTCCTGGCAAATCTTCCGTAAATGTTTCCTTTACAGATTCTTCCAAACAATCCCTAAAGGATTTTCCTGTCTGCTTCTTCTTTTCAAGGGCATCAATGATATGACCTTGAATAATGTTACCACCTAAGAAGCTCTTTTTTATTAAGCGTTTGAATCCCATAATTATAATTTATTTTCTGTTTCATCTAACAAATCTTCATAAGCCTGTTTTTCTTGATTCCAGCGCTTACGGTCATTCTCATGCTTTTGGTGCATATCTTTGAATTTCTTTTCGTCTCGGGCTGCTTGTTCTGCCGTTCCTTCTTTTTTCCCTTTTGAATGACCAACTGATTCACCGACGGCATAGGCAGCGCCACCAACAGCAGCTGTACCACCTCCAATCAAGTATTTTGTACCATGTTTGGCAAAGTGTTCAACAACAGCTTTTCCCAGAGCAGTTGCACCTTTGACAACTGCTTTGCCTGCAACCTCTAAAACAGGAGCTAAAAGTTTGTCTATCATATGTTGAATATGTTATTTTTTGATTCTATTATTCTATCCCATTCGTTGAAAATAAACTCTTCCTTGATTTTTAGAATGTATTTGGTATCTGTAATCAGTCGATATACAGTAACCAAAAATCCGCCTAAATCAAAATTCTTGATGGCATTTTCATCACCTGCGTAAGCCCTAATAGCAGTTTGTACAACATCAGAAGTTGTTGCTATCATGTTAGAGTATAGAATAATCTTTCGAGTTCTCACATTATAGAGTTCCTTATCAAAATCCGTATTCGGATTGTAGAAAAACTTATGTATAGCTCCGATAATCATATTAATCATCATCGACTGAGCAGCTGATTTTAGAGTTCTCCTCAAAATTTGTGTATCATACAGATAATCAAGATAGTCATACCCATCTTTGTAAATATCGTATGCCTTGTCAGAGTCAATAAGACTCAGAAAAGGAACTGGCAATCCTAATTTTGTGTATTTATCAGAGGCGAGGTGAAGACCCTGAGCGAACAATGCAGCATAGAGTCTGTGCTTATCTTCCCCTATGCTCTCAAAACTATTCTTGAATATGTTCCAAGTAGGAGTTTGTTCTTTCCAACAGAAATTAGATCCCATGTCAACATTGTAACTTTCGACATAAGGAATGCGGAATTTCTTTTCGCCAATTTTATATTCAGGGCAAATTGTTATCGTGTCGCTAATTATGTTAGCAACACCAAATACCCATCCTAAGATAGGATCATGCCCTAATGTTTTAACTCGATGTTGACCACCATGCATGTTTCGGTCGTGAAAACCCTCGCCAGAATGTCTGGTTGCATCATAAGGAACTTTAATTGTGAATGCGATTTCCTGCCATGATCGATAGCCCTTTTCGCTCTTCTTTGATTCCCACTTTTTATGTTTTTCCTTATAATTCTCAATTTCTTCCCTTTCCATGTCCTTGATGATCTTGTCATTATGTTCAAGACGATTTTCATCAAGATATTTTTCTTGGAATTTTGGAAGACAATATATGCGAACAAGCTGCAAAGCGGTAGCTAACATAAGAATAGAAACATCAGTCTTGGATAATGATGTTCTTTCTTCAAATGTCATATCAAGTTTCTCCAATATGGACTCAGCATTATGAAGAACGTCAATGACGCGTTTTTCTTCTGTGCGATGCTTTTCAATGTCACCCCACAGTTTATCAGACTTCGCTTTTATTGCGGCTCGTCTTCGTCTAAATTCTTCTTTATCCATAAATCATGTTTTTACTACAAGAGTTTTGTTGTCAATCTTGATAGGATGATAAATGAATTTTGACATCTTAATCAATGTTCCAATAAGCATCTGGATCTCCATCGAAAATAGTGTCTATTTCATCGTTGCTATATCCCATCACATCATGAGCGTAGGTACCTGTGTAATCGCCATTGTATTCTCTATAGCTTTCAGTCTGCCTTCTCACATATCTAAAATTATCTGGAATATCAAACGATTTCATATCCTTGAAAATCTCCAGTATTTCAGAATGTGGATGATTGTCATTGACTAACATCTTTTCAATGAAATCAAATACTTTCGCTGCAATATCAATAATTTCAGCATCTTTGATTGAAGCATTACAAGTACGATTCTTACTGAACAAATTGAGAAGTTCATGCTTTTTCTTTCCATCATTCAGCATTTGTAACTGACCGTATGACATTTCTTTCCCCCATCCCTTAAATCCATTACTGTAGTATCTTACCAAATGATAGAAGATAGATGACGAGTCATATTGACCAGAGTTTATCTGATCATCACTTTCTAAAAGTCTGTCAATGACAACCATAAAGATTCTTTCATTTTGAATTAACGTATAATACAGCAACGAAGAGAAAAAGGCTTTGTCCTTTTGGTAGGCTTCAGAGTAACAGCTATATGCAGTTTTATATAACCACAACGAAGATAATTTCTTTATGTTTCCTGTTTCATTGCAAACAAACACCCAGTTTAGATAGCAAAGCGTTCTGAGGTTAAATAAGAAGTGCTTACTTCTTTTATCCAGCCATACGTCCATGACATCCCTATATTTGTAAAAGTCACCGCCAACAGATTCGGTGTTTTTCTTAAACTCATCGTTGTCGTATTGGTTGACAATCTTTCCGTATGGGAATTGCCATTCTTGAAATATCGGGGTTGAATAGTGATGTTGAACGTTATGGAACAGATTGATTCTTCGGCACAAACGGAATGTGTCAAATTTATCAGTTTGATCCGTAGGAAACTTGTACTGATTATCAATAAAATGGCATAAATAACGCTCATCAAATGACAAACCATCCATTTTGGACTCTATGCTATCTCTTAAAGACTTGAAATCCAAATCCGATATGGTTTTGTCTAAAGGTACATTTATAGAATGTCCTATTCTCTTGGCGATATGATATATAGCGGCATTTGTAAACACTCTATAACCTACAGTATTCTGAAATCCTTTTGATGCCAGGAGATATTTGTTGCCATCAAATTTTGTCAAAACTTTTGGAGAACGAGAATAATCTTCTTTTGAATAGCTCAATAATGCAGTTATTCCTATTGTCTGGGATCTTGATGTATAGTCGATATAGGTGATGCATCCGACGATATTCTCATTAAATGCTACTTCTGGCAAGACATTTTTCAAGTATTCTTTTATTAACCTGAAGGATTCGTCACTATATAAGATGAACTTTGCACTATGCTTTTTATATTTGCTCCGATAGGTATAAAAATAACGATTCGTTGATGCTAAAGTCATATTCTCAACGACCATGCTGTATTGTACTGAATCATGCTGTATTTTTACACCATCAGTCCAATCAACGAACATTGATATTTTAGGATAATAATTGGCATCGACATTAGAGCAAATACACACAGGAAATAGTGAGTATTTGTTTTCAAGAGTTGACCATATCTCTTGGAAAGAATTATAGTCTTCGTCAAATGTGTCGAATAAGGAATTGTGACGAGACTCTCTGTCCTTTTGTTTTTTCTTGTCCCATCCTAACTTTTCCTCATACTTTGACATCAAAAAAGCTTTGCCCTTTTCAAGATCGCCTTTGAATTTGAGAACTTGAACCTGTCGAACAGGTATAGTTCTTCCTTTCCATAGAAAATAACCAATCCAGCTTGAACAGTCTTTGTTTTCTATTTCATTTTCAGCCCACTTCTCTAACTGCTTATAGTAATCCTCTTGATCTGGATAGAACACTTCGGATAGAATCTTCTTTGCCGATTCAAGATCTTGTATATCCTCTTGACCGAACCAACTTTGCCCTCTTAATGCGAGCTTTTCTTTCATTGCATTCCATCTTCGGTTGCCATATTGCTTTTTGGTTGAAGACAATTCTAACCAATCACAAAATTGCTTATACAAGGCTTCTGAATTATGTCTGCGTTCCAAGAATGCCGCATTGAACAGATCTGCATCTTTCCTCAATTCTATTATTTTTGCCAGTTCTTTCTTGACCATTTTGTAATCTGATGATGTGTTACCTTTTAAGTGGTTTGCAACAGATGGCAAATAAGCATATTGACCTTCTTCTGGTTCTCTCCATTTTCGGGCTTCCTCTAAGGTTTTATAGAATAGTTCAACAAAAACATCGTCAACCTTTCCCTCTTTTTTATCGGTTTCGATCAAAGGTGCCAAGTTTTCTAACCAGAGTATGCGATCTTCCGTTTTTTTAATGATTTGATTTACATTGTTCTCGATTTGATTTATATTCTTATCGAAATCCCAACAGTCAATAATTCCCAATCCTAATATATAGGCATCATTGCTACCATATATTGAGAATTGAGTTGCACGATCGATTTCGAACAAATGCATAAATTCACGACGAAACAGTGCCGAATATTTATTGGCATTAAACGATTGATTAAAATGCTCTTCTATTGATTTGAGCATCTTTATGGCATCTGGTGACGGTTTTGTTAACATCGTTAAAACAATTTATGTTAGTTCAGTTAGACACTTGGTTTTGCAGGTGCGCCAGCTGAATGACTGTATCTATTTTACTCGTTGTTTCAATGAAAAAACTCAACTAATCGAGAATTATTTCTTTCTGAATTTGATCAAGTCACATCCTAAAATGTAGATTGGTCTGCCCTCTGCATATTTTTTAGGCAGTTTCTTGTCTTTCTCGGTTTCTTGTTTGTATTGTTCCTTATCAAATTCGATGATGCTTGTGACATCAAATTCACCCAAAGAAATCTCTTCATCAAAGAAATAACAGAAATACGAATCATGATGTGGGTTGATATAACCTGTATCTATCATTTGTTGTTTCTGCATTTCACCAGTGTTCTTTACACGGAACGCATATCTTATTCCTTCATTCTCTTTGCCATATTCATACAGGAGGACAAACTTTGCATGTTTGATATTGTCACGACTCTTGACAACACCACCATGCTCATCCTTACCAAGACGGACATTGTAGGCATCATCACGCTTTTTACCCTTTCTGCTGAATACCCAGTTGAGTTGGTCAATACCTTTGAAGCCACCAACAAGAATTGGTGTATCTTGATAGTTTTCAAGATAGTGCATCGTAAGGAATTGTTTTGGAATCTCAACGTGTGGTCGAGGTTCAACAATAGGCATTACATCTTCTGGCAATGATTTTGGATCAACACCCAGAGGGCATTTTGCTACATAGAAATCTTGCTTTAACTGATGAAGAATGGCTTCATTTTCATCTGATATACGCTGTCTGACAATATCATCCCTCTCTGCTTCTGGTTTACGCAAGGCGAGGGAGAAGTATTGTTGGCTGCTTCCTTCTCTATCTTCAAATGGATGATACAGTTTACCCAATACTGATTGGAAATTCTGCTTGATGTATGTTTCTGGCTCTACGTCTGCATGTGCAGTCATAGCATAGAACTCAAAATTCACCTTCAGCATTTCTTGAATTTCCTTACGGAACATGTTTCTTACTTTATTTCGCCATGCGACTTTTGCTGCGTGTTTATCACGGCCATAAAGAGCGATGACAAACAAGAAGTTTACATCATAATGAGCCAGCAAGAAGGTATCACGGTCAAAGAGACGGTTTTCAAATTGACGGCTCAAATGATATGGTTTCTTGTCTGTTGCAAGATGAATATCATCTTTCGGAACAAGTTCTTCCTGACTGGCACTTATAAAGAAGTTCGGAATCACATTGTAGCCTTCAGTCAAGTCATCCCTCAGTTTTACATGACCATTCTGATCCTCTGGTTTGCCATCATTGAACAAGTCGAGATTCCACTGAATCACATTCTTTGCATATGTGAATTGCTTGTATATACTCTCGCTACCCAATTGATGACCTCTCTTGTAGTATTTTGAATCACCAATATAATAGATATTTTCTTCCCTATCATTATTAGTAAGTTCTTGATACTGATACATGTGGTCAACACGTTTGCCATCTTCTTGGTCAAGCAATTCCTTTGGCAACCTTTGGTCACCTGCAATCAATTCATCAATGATTGATTCAAATACAACATGGAAACTCTTGACCAGAAGATATTCTCTTTGGTCAATATTTAAGTTGATTTGATATGGATGCTCAAAGAAAGCGTAGCACAAATCCCAAAGTTCAAGAGCTTTATCAGAGAAGTACTTATACTTTATCTGTTTAAGTCTTGTCTTACCATATCCATTGATATAACGCTCGAACTTTTTCCCTCTAATCAGTTCAAAGTTCACGTTTATCTTAACAGGGAACCCATAGGTTTCCTTCATGTGCTGAAGAATGCTAAAGAATATGATTAGCAACTCTTCATCAAAATTCACCTGCTTTTTCTTGTTTACAGGATTTAGGTATGCCACATCTTGTCTGCCCAAACTGATACTTGATGCAGACAATAATGCTTGCGACTTTGAAATAGTGCGAGTCCAGTTGATTTTATTATAACCAGAGTGGATGTTCTTTACAGTGAACATCACAAAGCTTTCGTTATCTTTGTTCCATTGTTGGAGTGCAAGAAGCACATCAAGGAATGTATTCGATTTCCTTCTTTTAGAATGCCCCATCATAGGTGCTTGCCTATGAAGAACTATTGAAGGGTCAGTCTTCTTTTTTCCTCTACGGTCATCATATTCATGCTCTTTGAATACGCTGATTGCCCTATAAATCCAGACCGACAAGTTATAAATAAACTGATGCTCTTCAGGCTTTAATTCTTTGCAGTCATCTATATTGATGATACTTAGGGGGTCAATATGTCCGAATATCTTTTCTTTGCCGTCAACCTTCTCCAACAGCACTTTTGGCAAAATGAACACACAATCTTGCACATCAGGATCTGGATTGAAATAGTAACCTACATAACTGAGGCTTACCTTTCCGTTCACATCCTGAAGTACATCCAACCCTTTGAGTACATTTTTTACGTTCTCATAGGGGTATTGGTATTCTTCAATTAGAATATGCATCTATTATTCTGTTGGCTGAGGAGTTGCAGACTCTTGTTCGACAGGTTGAGTATTTTGCTCTGATTCATCGTTTTGTGGTTGTAAGGCTGATACATTTGCATCTCCTACCACATTGATAAGGAATTGTTTCACCGCATAGGAATTTGGCACAATTTCGCCATTCTTCTCTTGGTAGAAATCATCAAACGATGGCTCACCACTTGATTCTGTAACCTTAAATATCGAGTTGTCATTATCTTTGAAGACATCATTCCAAAGATAGAAAATCACTTTGCTCACAAAGAGTTTTTCATCAATGCATGTTGTGTTGTTCTTTGCCTTGCAGAAGTAATAACCAAGTTTCTTGTCATCTGAACTTGTTGCAGTAGCTATCTTTTTGTTGATTTCCTGTATGAACTTCCACCAATCGCAAGAATAGTCTGCGCCCTGAATCGTCCAGCCTTTCTTTCCATCTGTAATCTTGACATAATCCCATGCCCAACGACGCTTGAAAGCAGAGTCGATTGGGAACAAGCTCTGGTCACTTGTATTCATGGTTGCCCAGATGTAAAGATTTGGAGGTAACAATAAAACACGTCCCTCCTGTATATCTTTTGATAATGATGCGCCATAGTTGCTTGTATAGTCTTCGACAACTCCTTCTACATCAATGTCTTTTGACAACTTGTAAGGATTCTCAGACTCGCCATCCTTCTCTTCCTTAAATGCCTTCTCAATCTCCTTTTGCAAATCTGTATCTGCATCTATCGGGTAAGTTGAAAAGTCATTTTCATCATTACGGTCGAGTAACTGAAAGAGGTCACCAAAAATCTGGGCACAGTTACCACGGTTAATCTCTTCGATAACAAGGAATTGAGGTTCTGCGCTTTCTCCTGCTTCAGCGTACTTCTTCCAAGCACCAAGATAAGCCTTCAAGAATGCTTGCTTAACAAATTTGTACGAAATTCTCTTCTCCTTAAGCGTTCCATTGTTTTGGTCAAAACTTGCGCCATTGTTTAGCACGACTGGTACTACCCGAACATCAGCTTCTTCCATAACAGGCTTATATGCACCAACAAAAGTTGAGTAGTCGCTATCAGGATGGAAAGTTGTACGAATGACTGACTTACCTGCTGTCTCTTTCTTTATGCCATGAGATTTACCAGTGCCAGGGGCTCCGTATGTAATTTGCTGAAGAGGCAGTTGCTTGTCATCATTATCGGTATCCTCTTCTTTTGGTGCGCTTTCTACATTGTTGTCAACTTTTATATCTCGGATGCTTAACGAGGTTGATATAATGTCAGAATACTCTTTTACATTAAAATCATTATCCGCATTGATGGTCACTAATGATTTCTTGAAATTTAACCATGGAACAAGATTTTCCCTAAGCATACTGTTCAGTATTCTTGTAGGTCCAACGATTTCGTCAGACTCCAAAGACACTTCATTACCAGTAATCAGACTCTTATAAATGCCCTCAGTTTGGAAATAGAGATCATCCTCTCCATGCCTGAGTTTGAAGAGATTATTCTCAATGCAGATATTTAAGAAGATACTGATGCGCTGCTCAATCTTATTGTCCAATTGTTTGTCCTGTAACCATGCTAAAAGTGTAGCCTTTACAGCTTCCTCAGAATCAGAATTTAGCATCAAGTCGAGAGTCATGATGTTACTTGCGAAGTCTATCTTTTTGGGGTATCTGATTCCGCCAGTGCGTTCCTTGGTCATCGACAAGGATGTGTTCTCAAAACTGATACGTCCAAAGGCAAACATTAAAGTTAGCCCAACATATAAGGATTCTATTTGACTTGTCAGAAGAGGATTGTCATCAATTTTCTCAATGACCTCAGAATTGTTTAAGTAATGCTGTATGAAGGATTTATACTCTTGCTTCAACACAATCTTACCATCTTTGCTTTCGGCATAAACGATTGAAGATTTCTTCTTGTTCGCCAAGTAGAGCAAATATGTTAATGAGACAACTTTTCTGAGATTGCCAAGTGAGGATTTTATCCCTGTCAGGGAATTAATTGCGTCTCTTTGAGTAAATTCTTTAGGATTTATCATAACTCATTGTTTTTAATTACGTTTGCTATTGCCTTTGCCAATAATGGAGGAACTGCATTTCCAACCTCTTTCATCTGGATTGTTTTAGAACCATAAAAGATGAAATCGTCAGGGAATGACTGTATTCTTGCAGCCTCTCTTACTGTAAGGCATCTATTCAGGAAAGGATGTGTGAAGCGACCTGAGGATGGAGTGTCGAAGCGAGTTGTAATAGTGGCTGCGACATCATCTTCAAGCAAACGGCAGTATGTTCCGCTGTATATAGATTTTGTCCTTTCCTCTTCTGGTAGCACCTTTCCACCTTCACCAACAGGAACCATAGCCATCCTTCGTAATGCTGTTGCATTGTGTTTGGTGGCAACATGATTATACAAGGTTTTACATTTACCCCTTAATTCTTTTTGATAAGGAGTTGTTGCTTTTTTGTCGTATTTGGAAACTTCTTCACCTTCGCCCGAAGCAATATAAGGAAGGTCATAGATAGCATCCTTAATTGTTGTGCGAACATTAAGAGGCTCTGGTAAGTCTATTTCGATATTACCCAATTGACCTAAAAATACAGCTCTATGTCTATCTTGGGGAACTCCATAGTCGGTAGCTTTAAGAACACCGTATTTCACTTCATAACCCAACTTGTTGAATGCGGCAACGATTTCATCCTTGAAATAGCCATTTGAAGTAGTTATAATCCCTGGCACATTTTCAAGAACGAAATACTTTGGTCTAAATTCTTCTACGAATCTGACATATTGCTGAAACAAGAAATTTCTTGGATCATCAAGACTTAATCGTTTACCCTTTTGTGAGAATCCTTGACAAGGAGGCCCACCTATAATAACATCAATATGCGGATGTTTCGCATGAAGTTCTTTTATATCAATATCTCTAATGTCGCAAGGATAAACATCTGTTTCAGGATGATTCTTTTGATAAGCGGATGCAATATCTTTATCAAATTCAACCGCAAAGGCGACCGAAAAATCTCCTGCCATTCTAAAGCCTTGTGACATACCGCCAACACCTGCAAAAAGGTCACCTATAATCATTTTGTCAATTCGTTTAAGTTAATAATTCTATCGTTAGCAATTTGGTAATACGTTTGATCAAGTTCAATACCAATGTAACGTCTATTATTTAGTGCCGCAGAAACACAAGTTGAACCACTTCCCATAAATGGATCAAGAACAACGTCACCTTCATTGGTCAATGTGGTGATAAGAGTGTTCAATATTGATAGTGGCTTTTGGGTAGGATGCTTGCCGTGCTTTTTTTCAGAAGCAGGGCAAACTGAAGACTCCAGAAAATCATGCAAGACTTCACCATTATTATTGAATGTTCCAGATGTCCCATTGTAGATGAAGTATATCCAACATTCTGTCGAATTGACAAAATGTATATTCATGTTTCTTGGCATTGGATTTGTTTTATGCCATACTCCAGTAGTCTTATAGTAAAAACCGTGTTTTTGGGCAAGTTCTATTATGTCTGCAACTTTGATTACAGACATAAATACGATTAGTGCTCCTTTCTTTTTCAATACACGAGAGCATTGGGAAAGGAACTTGTTCATGTTCATTTTCCATGCTCTGTATTCCATGTTATCCCAACCTGCATAAGCAAATTGGTTGTCTCGCATTTTACCCAAGTTGGTATTGCGATTATGCATAAATAGACCAAGGTTGTATGGTGGATCTGTTATGATGCAGTCTATTGAATTGTCAGGAATTGTCTTCATAACATTAAGACAATCTCCATTCAACAGTTGAGACACGTTGACATCAATGTTTTTCTTTTTAGCCATAACTTATTCTTTTGTAGACCACAATAAGTCTTTAACGTCAACTTCAAGCAATTCAGCAACCTTTTTTAGCGTAGGTAAATCTGGCTGTGAACTGTTGGTACACCATTTTGAAACAGTGGCTGGGTTCTTTCCCAACTCACTCGCCAACCAACTATTAGTCCTTTTCTTTTCGGCAAGGACAACTTTGAGTCTATTTATATCTTCCATTTTACAAGTTATTGCGTTGAACGCAAAATTAATCATTCTTGATTTAATAACGATGAAAATTAAAAATTATTGTGTAATTTCTGTTGAAATTACTATAGAATGCCACTTTTCACAGTCATTTTGCCCAGTAAAAAGGACAATCACATCACTATTCTAACAAGATTGTTGACAACGACAATGAGGTTCATCTTGGCACATTTTACAGCCTCAGGAGCGCACAACAAAATGATAGAAAATGAAAATTTCGTTTGGTTTCCATGTTAAGATATGTTAAGCAGATGTTTTCATTTTGGGGTTTTTGAAATTTTTGTTTCCAGTTTGTTTCTTTTGGTTGTTTTCGCTTTTGGGGAGCGTTGATATTCAACACTTTACAACTCGGAAGCAGATTCTCAAGAAGAAGATCATGATGATTGTAGGAGCATGTATCTTCCTCGTGGCAGCAGC
>OBLI01003544.1_pt1 | contig 11861 bp, 9 predicted proteins | sample 1519701 | NCBI WGS metagenome assembly OBLI01 (sample SAMEA3663005, study PRJEB22513) | pig gut metagenome | biome: pig gut; feature: pig-associated habitat; material: faeces | place: France | collected 2012 | reverse complement strand
TAATAATTCTATATTTGCATCTATCCAAATAGATGTTTCATAATTTTTAAAAAACTCATGAGGATGAGTTTTTATATATCTTTGTTGTTTTACTGGAGAATAGTTATTTAATAAAGGAATATTTTTTATTATCCATGATTTAGATGACAAACTATCATTATCTGTAAAACAAACCAAATCAAAGTCATCAATATAAATTTTTGGTTCTATTAGGTCATCATAATTTTTCGTTATACATGTATAGATTACATTTTTTGGAAGTAATTTTGATATATCTAACAGATCACCAAAAATTTTATTGTATTTTGTATCTTTATATTTAAAAAATCCACTACCAGGTGTAAAAGTTAGTTCTCCTAAATATATTTCATTGTTTATTTCATAGAAATCTACTCTAACGAATGTAAAATTAGAAGATAATTTTTTTGCATATTTAACCATTTGGTTAAATCCATTTGGTTTTTTATATGTATTTTTATTTGAAACCATATATGGATTCATTTCTTCTCCACTCATTGTATAGTATAATATATCACCATGTCCTTGTCCATCATTTATTGTGTAGAATTTAGGTTCGCCGTTGAAACACCAAATTTTATAATCATATAAAGAATTTTTTTGAGAATCGTCTGATTTATATTCTTCTATAAAAATTTTTCTTTCTATGTCATGATATTGAAGTTCAAATCCATTCTGAAACGCAAAATCTGTTTTCATCCATTTATTTAATTTTGCAATTGCATCCGATTTGTTTAATTTTGATTTATCGGAAACTATAATATTCATTCCACTTCCATGATTACACTTTATAACAAACTGATTAGGAAGTTCATTCCAGTCTATTTCTGATGAATTATTATAAATTTTAATTATTGGTACACAAATATCTTTTCCAAGAGTTTCTTTGCAAAATTCATGTAATTTAATTTTATCTGAGCATTTTGTTTTTGCACTTGTAGCATCAAATATTTTTAACCAGTTTATTTTATCTTGTATTGAAGATGGATTATCTAAATTTAAATATATTCCGAGAGATCTTGCTTTTTCTAATAGTTCATTTTTAAAAAATCTATATGTTTTACACCATAATAATTTATTAGTTTCTAAAAAGTTATATATGCTTTCTTTTTTATTTGAATTATGTTTTTGTGCAAGATATACGTTATCATCATATGAACCTCCTCCAAAGTGTACAATGTATGATGATTTATCTATTAATTTATGAGGTAATATATTTTTATTATTATATAATGAACTACCAGTATCATATATTTTATTATCAGAAAGCATATTTATGTCTTGCATATGTTCATTAAAATAAGACACATTGTATTTTTTAAGAAGTTTTGGATTTATAAAACATATAAATGGAAAAATTCTTTTACATACTGTATATTTTCCAACTATAGTTTCTTTTGATTCTTCTCCTATAAATGCATAATTGTTATCATATAAATCTGATATATCCCTTTTTAATAATACGTCAGAATCTAATAAAATAAAACTGTCTTTAATAAGTTCTATACATTTTTGTATACTTATACAATGTTTAGGACTATAACAAGATCCAGATCTATTTGGAAATTGTTTGAGCCACTTGTCAAAATCAATAATGTTTCCATGTGTATTATCAAAATACACTATATTTTTTTGTCTATAGGTAAATGGTTCTTTATCACTGTTATCAAAAATATAAATTTTGCTATTAGGAGTAAATTTATTTATACTCTTGATTAAATATTCTGTTAATAAAGGAGTGTTATAATGAACAATACAAATGTTTACCATTTAAATCTTTTTACATATTTTTATTATAATATTTATAAGCAAATTTTATAGATATGAATTCTCAAGTACAAGAAGTTTTAAATAAAATAAATGAATCTACAGGAAGTTTTCCTTTACAGAAAGCAATATATAAAGCATGTCCATATTCTGTGTCAAAAATAGTTGAAGTTCTTCATAAACCATTTGAAAAAGAAAAGGTCGCACAAAAAACATTTGATAAACACTTCGATGATCCAGAATCAAAGTATTATCATATGTCAGTTGAAGAAATACTATCATCTTGGGAAGAGAAAGGAAAGTTTGGACGTGAAAATGGAAAAACTCTTGATAAATTCATAGGAATGATTCTTGAAAAAAATGAATCACAAGATGTATTAGACAAGTTTATTTCAAGTGTTAATCCTGTTGCTGCTAATAAGTGTAAGCAATATCAACAGTTTTATGAAAACAATATAAAGGGTAAACTTGATTTTATTGGACGTGAACTTATGCTTCATTCACCTAAGCTTAAAGTTAATGGGAGACTTGATGCACTTTTTATGAAAGGCGATAATCTTCTTTTAATTGACTGGAAAAATAATGAAACTATTAGCACGTCAAATGACTGGGAGAAATGTAAAGGACCTCTTTATCAATACGATGCTTGTGACCTTAATTTATATACTGTTCAAGTTTATATCTATGTCTACATTCTTAGAAAAATATATCATCTTGATAATTTAAGTATTATTCCACTTATAGTTAGAATTGGTGAGAATGACTTTGGAATATATTCTCCAAAGATACCATACTCTGATAAACTTGTCGAAGACATTATTGCATTTGCTTCTGCAGAGATAAATAAACAAATAGAAAAGGATAAGAAAAATGTCAATATACTTGAGAAGAACAAAGAAGCTAACTGAAGATGATGCACAAAATCAACCTCAGCAAGTTAATCATGAAGCAACTTCAAGCACTCAAGCTTCTGTAGCAGCACAAGCAGTAGAGAAATACAATCAAGATATTATTAAATGCCAGAATGCTATCAATGTAGCAGAACAAAAGTATCAAGAAGAGAAAAAGAGACAGAATAATAATATTCTTCAACTTCAACAGAAGGTTGCAGAGCTTGGTGGAACTGCAATTGAACCTGCAACTAAAAATGAATCAGTTAGAGTATCTATAAGATTTAGCAAAAAACTGTTCGAAGCAGTTCAACTTGGAAAGGCAGATGAACTGACAGATGCAGTAGCAGAAACTTTCAACCAGCTTCCTAATATTTCATATTATATGGATGAGAAGGGTTGTATGACTCTTGCGAAGAGAATGCTTACTTTTTTAAATGACCAATCATGGAATGATGGAGAAAATCATTGGGATGAAGTTGCAGATTTCTTGAACACTACTCTTTCAAAAGCAAATATTTCTCTTTCTAGTCGTGAGATGAATGAATTCATTTCAAAGTTTGCTGAAGTTCTTTCAACAAGAACAATGTTCTCTTGGATATTTGGCCGTCAAATGAATACCGGTATTCGAAATTCTGCAGAAACTTTAGAAGATTTAGATTATCCTATCGAGGATAAATTGCTTCCAGAAGAAACTTATCCATTTCCAGTAAGAACTAAGAGATATTAAAATATAAATTCAATAAAAGTTATACAAATGAATATATTGTAATTTAAAGATGAACGAAAGTTCATCTTTTTTATTTTTATAAATTATTTTCATATTATAATGATATAATATTCATAGAGAATAATCGATTATTATGAAATATATTACATTTGTTCCACTTATAGGTGGAATGGCAATAGCAAATTATAATTCAGTTGGTCATAAACCTGAATTTGTTTTATCATATGATGGATTCCAAAAGAATGAATCTAATCTTCAAAACTATTGGCCTGATGTAAAGTGGTATCTTCTTGATTCACACACAAATACATTATCTGAGGAACTTGATTTTTCAGACATCGACTTTGTTAGTTCTGTATGTCCTTGTGCAGGAATGAGCTGTCTTAACACCGCGACTCGTTCAGCAGACAATGAGACTAATAATTGGCTATATAAAGTAGCTGATTTTACTCTTTCAACTATTAAACCTAAAGTATATTGGGGAGAAAATGCACCAGGACTTTATTCAGAACAGAATGTTAAAGTTTTGAATAAACTTCGTGAATATGGAGACAAATATGGATATTCATTTACTATATATAAAACAGATACATATCTTCACGGAATTCCTCAGCATAGAGTAAGAACATTTTTCTTTTTCTGGAAAGGTGATAGATGTCCTATTGTTTCTTGGCATAATCATCCAGGTGAACCATACACTAAATTCATTCTTGATAAAAATGTTGGTACACAATGCACAAGATTTATTGATAAAAATCCTGTAGAATTATATCCAGAAATGGATTGGATAATGCATAAATATTGTGATGGAACTTATAAAGGATATATTGATTTTTTCTATGACCAAATTGACAAATATTCTATAAGAACTCCATATGATTTTATAAAATATAACAATTTGTGGCAAGAGTATAAAGACTGGCTTGAAAAAGATCCACGTAAGGATAGATTAATGTCAGACCAAGGTCATAGAACTCCTTGGTATTATATAAATTATCGTTGGGATAAAATTAAAAACGGTCTTGGATTTTTTGCTCCTCAACCAGTAGTGTATAAAGATTCTACAAATGCTATTATTTCTAAGAATATGCATTGGACTCTTCATCCTGTTGAATGTAGATTTCTTACTACTCGTGAAATTCTTGCTATGATGGGAATGCCTTCAGATTTTGAGCTTATTTCTGGAAATCTTCAACATGTTACTCAAAATGTTCCTGTTAAGACTGCACAGGATATGACTGATGAAGTTATTAAATTTATCAAAGGTGAACTTCCAATGACAAATTCTAGATTCATTAAACAAGACAATTTGAGACAATCTATTGATTATCAAGAGCAATCATCAATAAAATTATTTTAATGTAAACAATACTGATAGAATATAATGAAACCTAGCGAATATCGTCCCGGAACTTTTCTAAGATGTACAAATGGAAATATATTTTTACATGATGGATATATTTGTGCAGATGGACTTCAAGTTGTTTGTATGTATAGAAAAGATACTGAGTTGATTGAATGGACAACTGGTCAAGGTAATTTTTGTTATGGAGGAGAGGTAGAAGCAGCTTCATCTATTGAAATTAGAGATATGATGAAGAAACTTACTTATGAACGCGAGAAAAGATATTATTAATTAAGAACAATATATGCAAAAGGTTAGAAAAAATGTTGGTAGCAAAACTTTGATGGACAAGACAAAGGAAATCAAAGTAAATATTCCTGATTTTATGCCAGAGTTTAAACCTGGATATGGAAAAGGTAAAACTGCTGCAATTATATGTATGACAAAGTATATTTCTTTGTCAAGTAAACTTATATCAACTAAAACATATGAGGCACTTAAGAATTTCTTGATTGATGTTTATGGATATGAGAAAGTATTCTTTGCTTCAACTTTCCAAGGACGAACAGAAACAGATTATGATTTCTTTAAAGGTTGTATGAAGCAGATTGAAGAACCTCACTGCCTTGATGAAGCAGATGACATATTTCAAATTCAAGCTGCTTTAAATATGTTTCTTGGTTATATTTACTCTGACTTTTTCTATAATGTATTGAGAATTAATGAGTGGTATGAAAAACATGGAGATGGTCATTACTTTATAATGCAAGATGATCCTGAAATTCATTATCTTAACCCATTTACAGTATTCAATCGTAGAATGTTTGAGTATAAGACTCTCGGTCATATTGTTCCTGAGCCAGTATTTGAAGAATATTGCAAAGTTTGGCCCAATGTAGAAAAATGCATTGAAAATTGTATCATTGCTCATTGTGGAACTTCTTACATTGATTTTCTTTCTAAGCTTTCACCGAAGAATGAACTTACACCTAAATTTGTTAAGAAGTGGTGTCAGTTTCCTATTTTTACATATCAAGCAATGACAGACAATGTTGAAAATAAATTGAAGTCATATTCGTGGGAAGATAAGAAATATTCTGCAGAGTATCATGGTTATAATAGAGGTGCTAAGAGAATGGAACTGATTGAAAATTATTATGCTGCAATTCCTGAAAAATCTCTTGTAATTACTTCTTCTAGGAATCTTTTTCCTCATCATGATAAGTTTGATAGAGTTCCTTCACTTTTTTATGATGACTTGATTCCTTACATTGGCCAGAATGCTAAAGCAACTTTTGTTATTGCAGATGAAATCACTTTTAACGATTTTATTTCACCAAGATTTTTTGATGCAATGCTTTCTGACGTTATTGCTTTTGTTTATGAACCTTATGATAAGGACCATAAATATATCGATGATGAAGAACTTAAGAACTTTATGTATGTTTCTTCTCCTGAGGATTTCGCAACAAAGGTAATGAAAGTTTCTACAGATAAAGATTTCTACAAACACATAAAGTTTTTGCAAAGGAAGGCAATCTATGATAAGTATTCTCAATTCTGTAATGCAAAAACAAAGAAAATTTTTGAAGACTGGCTAAATTCTCCTCAAGTTGAAGCAAAACCTAAATTTGCTACGACAACAGCACTTTGGTAAATTTTTATTTTTATAAATAATCCACAATTCATATATTTACTGTATGAGCAGATCTAGAAAGAAAGCAATATTCAAAGAAGGAAATCCTGATTGGCGTAAAGTTTTAAGAAGAAAAGTAAAACGTTCTCAAAGAAACTTTATGAGAACTCATTTTGATGCAATTGCTCTTGGAGATAAAGTTATTCCTGACGAGAAATCTATAGTCAATGAATATGATTATTGTGATTATATAATTGATTATGAACATCGTAAAAATTCTTGGTGGTTTAAAAATACTACTGATGAAAAATTTAACGAGTTTAAAGAAAAAATTTCTCGAAAATAATTTTTAGATTAAAAATCTTTTCATATATTTACTTATACAATATTTAAGTTCGGCTATATAGTCTGTTACTTCTAATTTTGAACAAATTATGATCTTACAGCTTATTTTACAACTATTCTTTCCGAACTATATGTTTAACTTTAATATTTTTATAGCGGCTACAGATAAGGTTACTTCTATTCATTAATGACTTTCAATTATTAGTAAACAGACTCACCAATCTAATATCCGCTATTTTTTATTGGCTCTAAAGCAAAAACTATATATGAATACTACAAACAACATTACTGTAAAGAACATGAACCTTGATACTATCGCTTTTTCTAAGGGATTTCTTAGAGTTGATGAATATTCAACAATTACAGACCTTGAGGATGAATTCCTTAAGAATGTTACAGAGCTTAAACCTCTTGTGATGAGTATGCAAGTAGAACTTATGCGTTTTGGTTATATGTTCAATGCAGAGTGTCTGTATTATTTGAATAATATGTCTGACGAAGAACTTGAAGTTCTTGCAGACAATGTTCTTGTATATCTCGAGAATTCATTTGGTGATGGATGTTTCGTGACTTTATTTGGAAACTATCCTCATACTGTTATGATGATGTCTGAAATCGAGATGTTTTTTCATCAGATTATTCATTATCTTTCTGGTGGAACTTATTCTCCTGCGATGCCATCTTGTGATGATACTGAATTGACTCTTCTTCATGATAGGTATGATGGAATTACTTTCCGTGATTCTTATAAGCTCATCAAGCCTATCAGCAATGAAGATTTCGTTGCTTATTTTAAGAAGATTCTTTCTGCTCAACAATCTCTTACTTCTTATGACAAGGAAGTTGTAACTTATCTTATTGATAATTATAACTATCTTGTTGATAACGTAGAGGATTTGCTTCCTGAGGAAGTTCCATTCAAGGAGACTCTTTGCCTTCTTTTTGACAGAGTTCCTTCTCTTTATCCTAAGACTGTGACAGATGTTCTCAGATATGCAGTATATCTTTCAGGTGGAGATATTACTCTTCCTAGAGTTCCTCGTGCTGTAGATTTTGGTTGGGGTAGGATGCTTGATCTTCCAAATATCTCTAAGTATTTGAGAACCTATTATGAAAATCAGCTTGCAAAAGCAAGAAGCAAGTTCAAGTTTAAGAAATTCTCTCGTGCTGAACGTCGTAGAATTCTCGGAATGATTGAGCATCTTTTCGAGGAGCAGAAAGCTGCCGGCAAACATGGTGACAATATTCTTGCAGATATGAAGAAGTATAGTGAGAGATGGATTCGTCTTGCTGAGATTCTTCATCCTGGTGAGTATAATAACAAGTTCCCTGAGACTTGTGGAGCATTTATTATGCTTCGTAATTCTGCACAGTATATCTCTACTTACTATGGTAGAGTAAATGCTGCTCGTAATGCAAATGACATCAAACTTCTTGTGAAGATTTTCACAGAGCGTCCTGGTGAGTTCGCAAGAAATATTGATAACCTTCTCAGGAATTATCCTTCTGAGACTGAGAATATTATGACTGCTTTTGTGCAGCAGGCTCTTCCTCAAGTATCTACTAAGGTTATCTATGAACTTCTTGATCATTTTAATGTTCGTAATGATGTTGAATTTCGTGAGGGTAGATATGTTGTTGTGAAGGGTGCAAGAAATGCTTTTTCTCTTCCTGCACTTCCTGAACTTGATAATGAAGTTCTCGCAAGACTTATGAATGCTTTCGTTGAAGAACTTTCAAGCAGAATTGCAAATAATTCTGAATCTCTTAGCAATAAGACTATCATTATTGATAAGAAGCTTGCAAACATTGCACTTCCTAAGAACATGAGAAGTATGAATATTGCTCCTGGTCAGATTGCACGTGGTTCTGTTATTCCTATCAAGGCAGACACTGGTATTTTCCGTTGCTATTGCCGTTGGATTGATAAGCATGGACATTATGACCTCGACATCTCAACCCAGATGTTTGATAAGGATTTCAAATATATTACTTCAATTTCTTGGGATTCTTATTATAAACGTGAGAATTGGGCTGTTTTCTCAGGTGATGTTCGTCACCGTCAAGGAAATTGTGCAGAATATATTGATATTGAAATCGCTGGTGCTAAGAATGCTGGTGTAAGATATATCGTTGCTTGTGTTAATGACTATGATGGTCAGGGATTTGAGAAGAAGGATGCTTGGGCAGGAGTAATGGAGCGTTCACAAATGGGTACTCAGGGTGAGATTACTTGGGCTCCTAAGACTATCACTACTGGTTTCAAACTTACTTCAGTTTGTACTAATATTATTATGACTGTTATTGACCTTGAGAAGATGGTTATGTATGTAGTTGATGAGGATACTGCAGGTCTTCCTGTTGCTTCTACTAACAGAGGTCAGATTTCAGATGTAGTAAGAAGGTATGCTAATCAGAAGAGATATTTCAATGCATTCTCTCTTATTCAGTTCAATGCTGATCGCCGCGGTGCCAATGTTATTGGTATTGATACTGATGACATTGAGAAGATGAAGAATTCTCTTGATGAACATAAGAGAAAGTTTACTCTTCTTAAGAAACAGTATGAAGATGAATTAGCAAATATTCCTGAAGAGGGCGATAATGAAAGACTTGCTGCAAGAAATAAGCTCGTTGATAATCTAGCTGATATTAACCTTGAGCTTGAAATGCTCAACAACACTGAGGTGATTACTTATGATGACATTGCTTCAGATTATACTAAGCTTTTTGAATGGATGTTTTAATTTGAAACGAAAAAGGGTTTATAGTAGTATCATCAAACCAGAAACCCTGAGCCTAATTAGAGCCCTGGATTTTACCACGGAGGAAGCTCTAAGGCAACAGACCAAGAAGTAATTTTCTAGGAGTGCTGTTAGGATGATTTTATAGAGAGGTTTAGCACCTCTCTTTTTAAGGACCTCTTTAATGAGGTCCTTTTTTGATAAATATTTAAAATTACTATTTTAACTATGTCAAGTCCATTTGCAGAAGCTGAAGCAGCAAAAATACAATATTTTGATAAACTTAAAGAAGAGTATGAAAATTCTGGTTTGTATGAAGATGAGATTCCTTCAGTGACAATAGCATATCCCGTAAAAGAGCATGAAGTTGTAGATAATTCTGTAGAAAATGATGATGCAAAAAGAAAGGAGTATCCTGAATTTGCAGAAGAAGGAATTCCTGAAGATTCAAGTATTCTTCATCCAGCAGAGTATCCAATAAAATAATTAAATTGTCAATAAAGAGTTTAAGGATTTCCTTTTTTGGAGTCCCTTTTCATTGAATAAATATTTAAATTTAATTTTTAAATATGTATATTAAATCTAAAAACTATTTAAAAAATAGATTAAATGAATTTGTGTCTGTTTCTGATTTAGATATTAGTGATTTGAAAGATAATCTTTTGCCTATAATTAAGGGAGTTGATACTTATTGTTGGTCTTATATAAAAAAGAGAGAAAGAAATAGCTCTAGAGTAGTATCAATATCTCTTAACACTGATAGCGAGTTTCAGCGTCTTTTTGATGCAGTTAAAGAGGCAAATTCTGTTTGGAAAATTTATAAGTATGTTCCATCAACAGACCTTGAAGTGTGCTTTGACTATTTTGATATACAAAGACTTACTGATTTTAAACAACTTTTAGAAGATCCTGAGTGTAGAGATATAATTGAGAACGAGGCAAATGTAAAGTTTATATTTAATTCTGATAGAAAAAATGATTTACATTTACTTGCTAAAGAAAGAAGAAGATTTAGAAGAGAGCAAGAAAAAGTAAATGATATATACAGTTATTTTAATTATACTTGGGATGAAAATGAAGCTCTTGCCGCAGTAACTAATAAAAAACATGTTTGGGTAGTAAGAACAAATGAATACCCAAATCTTCCTGCATTATTTTTCTATCCTAAAACCCCTATAAATAGTAAAGATGAAGAAGAATTAATATCAAAATACAGTCATAAATTAGCCACAGCATATAAATATGAATTACGCGATCCTTCAGTTAATGCATATTGGTTAGCAAGACCTTGTAGATATCCATGGTTTAAAGAACATCCTATGCCTGATGGTTCAGAATTAATAATAAAAATAAATGAAAGTAAAAATAAATTAACTAATATGAATACACTTAGTAGAGACAGAAACACACTTAAGAGACTCGTTGAGTCTTATGGTAAGAACGATGTTTTAAATTTTGTAAGACGTTTGAATGAATCTGCTGATAATAATTTTCCATATGATGAACTTAGAAGATTAACTCCAATTACATATGAAGAAGCAGAAGATTACTTATATAATAACTGGGTATATGAATCTGGTGAAAATATTCCAGGATATCCTTTATCTAAAGATGTAAACAAATTACTCAATGGACTAGAATCTTGCAGAAGAATACTTTATGGTTATACTGCAGAATATACTGGTGCATTTGAGGAATATTTTGTAGAACATCCAAAATATACTTATGATTTAGCTAATCCTATTGTATCATATGACTTTGAGAGTGATGGCGGTCTTATGTATGATGCATCTAGAATAGAAACTCCAGAGTTCATTGTTATTTATTTTGGAGATAACTGCGGAGATGATAGTAGCCAAATTATAATAGGAGTAAAATAATATAAAGATTAAATATGAACACACTTAATAGAGATAGAAATATCCTTAAGAGACTAGTTGAGTCTTATGGTAAGAAAGATGTAATTACATTCTTAAATAATTTGAATGAAACTAGTTATTCTACTAATAAACCTACAACAGCTGTTCTTTTTTGTGTAGATGAAAAACATCTTTCTCCTGCTATATATGATAAAAGTATCGAAGACTTAGTAGATTACGACATTGATGAAACTGTAGCATTAGTATGTACTTCTAGAAATCATAAAGATCCTGGCATTTTTAAAGTTTCTATATCTTCTAGTGATAAACTTGGTGATGTATTAGATAACAATAATGACCCATTTAATGTTCCTTTACATGATATATCATACATCTTAGAATCATATTCAACTGCAGTAGTATTTATAGACAGTGATTGGTATTTTAATTCTTATACAGGACAGGAAATTATAAATGAAATACCAAATAAAAATGTCAAAATATTTTTAATAGGTAGAACCGGTATT
>OBLI01003543.1_pt1 | contig 11864 bp, 9 predicted proteins | sample 1519701 | NCBI WGS metagenome assembly OBLI01 (sample SAMEA3663005, study PRJEB22513) | pig gut metagenome | biome: pig gut; feature: pig-associated habitat; material: faeces | place: France | collected 2012 | reverse complement strand
TGCAATAGTGGCACCGATCTGAAGAAGTGGAATCTCTTCTTCATATCCCAATTCCTTTGCTTTTTGCTTTACTTTTTCCAAAAAAGCCTTTCCCTCTTCTTCGTCATATCCAAAACCTACATTAATTTTATAATCATTGATCTTATGACCTCCTTTGGTGAAAAAGTCTGTCATCAAATCAATCACTTTGGCAATTGATTTTTTACGGCTTCTTGCAATCCCTCCACTGGTTACTTCCCCTTTATCCAGAACGATCAGAGGTTTTAGTTTCAATGCTGACCCGGCAAGCCCTACCATCTTCCCAATTCGTCCTCCGTGAATCAGATAATCCAGACTTTCGATCGTAAAGAAAATCTTAGCTTCCTCCTTCATATCTTCTAATCTAGAAACAATCTCTTCATACGGCATGCCAGCCTCTCTCATCTGTACTGCTTCCATTACAAAACTCGCCTGCGTAACAGTTGCACATAAGGAATTGATAATGCTTAATCTGGCATCTGGATAATCCTCTTCCAGAATCATTTTCGCATTTAATGCTGCATTATAGGCACCGCTTAAATGTGATGTAAAGCAGATGCAAATCACTTCATCTCCTTCTTTTAACAATGGCTCAATTGCATCTATATAATCATTCACTGCCGGAAGAGACGTTCTTGGAAACACTCCTGGCTCATCCTTCATCTTCTGATAAAAATCTCTAACCCCAATTTCAACCTTCTCTTTTTTATACGTTTCCCCATCAAATGAAACATAAAACGGTATACATGTAACATCATGTTGTTTTAAAAACTCTGTCTCTAGATCACATGCACCATCTGTAATAATTCTAACCGCCATGTTACCCTCCTTAAAAAACTACTTAAGAAAATAGTATCACATTTTACCCCATAAGAAAAGCCTCATTGCAAAAAAGCAATGAGGCCTTCCATTATTCTTAATATTTATTGGTTCCCTTAATAATTGGTGAAATATGTTTATAAATAACGAAGGTGATTAACACACTGCACATTCCCTTAATAAAGGTAAATGGCATATTGAAGATAATCAACGCTTCTAACAGATTATCAATTCCAGAATAAATAGCCTGATACATTCCTAAAATAGCTTCCATCGGCATAAACATGGTATATACTGGATATACTACAAAATAATTGGAGAATACGCTGAATACTGCCATTATAACGGCTCCCAGCAACGCCCCGACAAATGCTGACTTTTTATTCTTATTCTTTTTATAAACTAAACCAGCCGGCATTACGAAGGCACATCCTAAAATAAAATTAGATAATTCTCCAACTCCTCCCGTGGTGGAAAACATCAGATTGATCAGATTCTTTACCAGACATACCATAACACCAGATAATGGTCCCATGGAAAATGCTGCGATCAATGCTGGCAATTCTGAAAAATCCATTTTGATGAAGCTTGGCATCAATGGAACATTAAAACTAAACATCATCAATACTGCAGATAATGCTCCAAATAAACCTGTCATTGTAATTGTTCTCACGTTAATTTTTTTCTCTTTTCTGTTTGTCATCTCTTCCATCTCCTCTTATTATTTCTTCGAAATATCTCAAGAAATAAAGGCAGAAACTGTCAAATCCTCTTGATGTACTTTTGTTACATATAAAATTTTAATGTAACAAAAAGCCCTGAATATAAAATATTCAGGGCTAATATTTATTCATAATCACTACAATAGAAATCTTCTCCTGCGAGATTAATTTACACCAGTTTCTACTTTCTTCTCTCATCCAGACTTTAACTGTCGGCTTCGGAATCTCACCGAATCATGCATATGCTCGCGGGCTATACCGCCGGTAGGGAATCACACCCTGCCCCGAAGATATTAAATTAACGATTATAATTATATCTCACAGACTCACATTTGTAAAGTAGTTTTCTGGTAATCCACTAGTCATCCAGTTTTTTCAAAACCGCACCTGTACGTGCTGGTGAATAGAACTGGAATCCTTTCTTCGTATGAGTCACCTTCTTGATCGTCTTCTTCTCAATAAAGGCTCCCTTCTTATCTGGATCTTTAACTTTCTCTACAACTTCCTCTTCTCTTACTTCTTCTACTTCTTTCGCTTCATAGATATAGTCTTCAGAAATCAATCCGTTGCCGCCAAACTTCTTATCATCTGTATCTAAAACTACCTGATACTTACCAGTCTCCAGGGTTGGAATCCAATATCCATCCTTTGACCATGTTGGATGGAAGTTAAAGATGAATAAAAGTCCTGCACGTTCATAGATCAGCATATTGCCATTGCTATCCATCCAAAGGTTATTTGGACGTGCTTCCAACAGATCATACTCTTTAGAAAGAGCAATCATTGCCTTATCAAAATCATTTAAGAAATGATATCGAAGATTCTTATCATCCACCAAATGCCATTGACGTCTGCAATAGTGATAGCTCCAATCATTACCTTCTCGTGGGAAATCAATCCATTCCGGATGTCCAAATTCATTACCCATAAAGTTCAAATATCCATCACCGGATAATGAATGTGTAACCAGACGAATCATCTTATGTAAAGCAACACCTCGGTCTACTACCATGTTCTGAGACCCTACTTCCATTCCCCAGTACATATCCGCATCACATAAACGGAACATAATGGTCTTATCACCAACCAAAGCCTGATCATGGGACTCTACATAACCGATTACCTTTTCTTCTGGTCTTCTTCCTGTCAGTTCACCCCAGATCTTCCATACATCCCATTGTTCATCGGAACATTCTTTCAATGTACGAATCCAGAAATCCGGTGTTCCCATTGCCAGACGATAATCAAATCCAATACCTCCATCAGCGATCGGCAAACACATTCCCGGCATTCCAGACATATCCTCTGCAATCGTAACTGCTTCTGGATTAATATCATGAATCAACTCATTGGCTAGCTGTAAATATACTAAAGCATCAAATTCCGTATTCAGACTATAATACTTATCATAACAATCAAAGCTGCTTCCCAGTCCATGATCTTTATAAATCATAGAGGTAACACCATCAAAGCGGAATCCATCAAAATGATATACATCCATCCAGAATTTCAAATTGGATAACAGAAAATGAATGACTTCATCCTTATCATAGTTGAACAGTTTCGTATCCCAGGCACTGTGATTTCCTTTATCACCTCCATGGAAAAACTGATATTCTGTACCATCAAACATATTCAGCCCTTCATTGGTATTCTTAACCGCATGAGAGTGAACAACATCTAAAAGCACCCGGATTCCCATCTTATGTGCAGTATTGATCAATGATTTTAACTCTTCTGGAGTTCCATATCGAGAAGATGCTGCAAAAAAGTTAGATACCTGATAACCAAAAGATCCATAATATGGATGTTCCATAATAGCCATGATCTGAATGGTATTATATCCTAATTCTTTAATTCTAGGCAGGGTACTATCGCGAAATTCCGTATAGCTTCCTATTCCATATTTATTCTGAGCCATACCAATGTGACATTCATAAATCAACGGAACCTCTTCTCCATGAAAATCTGCATCCTGCCAAGGAAAATCTGCATAAACATCCCATACCTGTGCACACCACAAAGTCGTCTCTTCATCCTGTACAACTCTGGTTGCATATGTAGGAATTCGTTCCAATTGCTTGCCATCATGAATTACGACTGCTTTTACTAAACAGCCATTCCACAATGCATCTTCCCCTTCCAGAAAGATTTCAAATCTTCCATGGTCCAATTTCTTCATTGGGTGGGAAGTTGGATTCCAGTCATTGAATTCCCCCATAAAATACATCTTTTCTGCACCTGGAGCCCATTCTCGGTAATACCATCCGCCATCGGCCTTATGAATTCCATAATAGGCATGTCCATTAGCAAAATCCTTTAAGGAATCTGCTTTCGTTAATAATTTTTTTCTTTTTGCCTCGTACTGTTTCATACGGGCATCAATATCCCCTTCAAAATTCTTCAATAAACCATCTAATTCTGTAATCTTGTACGACATAATACCACCCACCTTATTGTTTTTTCATAGTTTTTTAAAAGAAAAATGCTTTTTCTTTGTACATATTATACTATCATTACCTATGTTCCGTCAACTTATTTGCAAAATCATCAGCTTAGGAGTTACATATATTTCCATCAGTATGCCAATGATAAACATGACGATCATAAAAACATAACTCTGATATGCCTTTTGTTTTCTTTTATCTGATTCTCCACGCATCCAGAAATATCCTGCCACTCCATAGCACAGCCACTGTGGAAAAACTGCCGCAAAAATCATCCATATGCCCTTTCCTCCAGTCTGTAAAAGCTGATAGGTAAAAAACATTCCAAAGGAAAAGGATCCCAGGAACCCCAGCACGCCAATCACTGCTTCCAATACAAAGAGTCTCAAGACCACTGCCAACAGCATCATCTGAGTTAGTCTCTTTCCCAGCATATAGGTCGCATAATGAATCATATTCTCCTGAACTCCTCTTACCGCTGATGTCAGATTCAAATTTAATTCTGCCAGAAAATAATAGTTCGATTCATATGTCATATTCGTCACAATAGAACCAGCTGCCAATCCTACGATCAGAACGGCCAACCCGATTTTCTTATATCTGCTCATAGTCTCTCCTTCATCTCTTGAGTTCAAGTATTTCTTCTGCCCCAATTTGATATATATGCAGATTCTATTGATTTATGACAATCAATGATATAATCTTAAGAAAACAGATTTCTTTACTTATCTTGCTTCTGACTTACCTGATATGCCAAAATTCCAGCTACCGTCTTGCTATCCACGATGGTTCCATTTAAGATCATCTCCACCGCTTCTCCTACCGTTACCACTTTTAAGTCAATCTCTTCGTCTTCATCCAAATGTTGCTCTGTCTTCATCAGATTCTTTGCCACATAAATTGGTATCGTTTCATCACAAAATCCAATAGCAGTCACGACCTTAATCAGAAATTGAATGTTATCTGAACGATACCCTGTCTCTTCTTCGATTTCTCTGGACACACAATCATATGCACTTTCGCCTTTTTCAATACCTCCTGCTGGTATCTCAAACGTCTTTTTACCCAATGCATTACGGAATTGTTCTACCAGAATGATTCTTCCATCCTCCAGAACTGGAATGATTGCAGCAGCTCCTGGATGCTTTACCAAGTCCCATTCAACCACATTTCCGTTGGGAAGTTTTAAAATATCCTTATAAAATCCAACTACTTTCCCCTGATACATCAGTTCCTGTCTGATTCTCTTATATTCTCCCATAAAGTCCTCCTATCTTTTGGCTTCAGAAATTTTTTATGAGTATTTTTATTACATAAGAAATTTTAGAGATTTCTTGTATAGTTAAGAAAAGCGATAGACGAAATGTCTATCGCTGCTTTTTCTATCCATGACATCACATGAATGATTATTTTGCATAATCAGTTGCTCTGGATTCACGAATTACGTTTACTTTGATCTGTCCAGGATATTCTAACTCGGCTTCAATCTGTTTAGAAATATCTCTTGCTAAAATAATCATGTCACTGTCACTTACCTGTTCTGGAACTACCATAACACGGATTTCTCTACCTGCCTGAATTGCAAAAGTTTTATCAACGCCTTTGTATGAATTTGCAATATCTTCTAATTGTTTTAATCTGGTCGTATAGCTTTCCAGAGTTTCACGTCTGGCACCTGGTCTTGCAGCTGAAATTGTATCGGCTGCCTGAACAATACATGCAATCAATGACTGTGGCTCACTATCTCCATGATGTGATTCTACAGCATTAATAACAATTGGAGATTCCTTATAACGGCGGCATAAATCAACACCAATCTGAATATGAGAACCTTCAATCTCATGGTCAATGGATTTACCAATATCATGTAATAATCCGGCACGCTTTGCCATACGAATATCCACACCGATTTCTGCAGCCAGCAGACCTGATAGCTGTGCAACTTCGATAGAATGCTTCAAAGCATTCTGTCCATAACTGGTACGGAATTTCATCTTACCTAATAAACGTACCAATTCTGGATGAATACCATGTACTCCAACTTCCAAAGTAGCAGCTTCACCTTCTTCTCTCATCATTGCTTCTACTTCTTTTGTTGCTTTCTCTACCATCTCTTCAATTCTTGCTGGATGAATACGCCCATCCACAATTAATTTTTCAAGTGCAATTCTTGCGATTTCTCTTCTAACTGGGTCAAAGCTTGATAAAATAACAGCTTCTGGAGTATCATCGATAATAAGATCAACACCAGTCATCGTCTCTAAAGTACGAATATTACGTCCTTCACGTCCAATGATTCTTCCTTTCATCTCATCGTTCGGAAGCTGTACTAAAGAAATCGTTGTCTCTGCAACATGATCTGCTGCACATTTCTGAATTGCAGTTACTACATATTCCTTTGCTTTCTTAGATGCTTCTTCCTTTGCTTTTGTCGTCATCTCTTTAATCATGACGGCAGTCTCATGTTTTACGTCATCTTCAACCATAGTTAATAAATATTCTTTTGCCTGTTCAGAGGTTAATCCAGAAATACGTTCCAGTTCCTGTAAATGTTTCGCTTGAAGTTTTTCCACTTCTGCCTTCTGCCTATTCAGATTAGATTCTCTGGAAGCAAGAGATGCTTCTTTTCGATCTAATGCATCAGACTTACGTTCAATTGCTTCTTCTTTGCCCAAAACACGTTTTTCATAACGCTGCAGCTCTGCCCGGCGCTCTTTTGTCTCTTTTTCAAACTCATTCTTCGCCTTAATGGTCTCTTCCTTCACTGCAAGGCTTGCTTCGCGCTTTGTTGCTTCTGCATTCTTCAATGCATCGTCTATAATCGCTCTGGCTTTGGTATTGGCATCACCAATCTTTTCCTCTTCCAACTTCTTATGGTGATTAATCCCACAAATTACGGACACAGGAACAGCTATTACCAGAGTAATAATTACGGCAATCACAGTTGTTAGCATATTACAGGCCACCTCCTTATTCAATTGTTTGTACAACAGTACAACAAATAAATTTTATACTTTTTTATGAATTATGTCAAGTAACCTGTTCATTTTTATTAGTAATGATTACCAAAATACACCGTCAGATAAAATCCTCACGGTCCCGATACTCACTTAGCAGACGGATAATCATCGAAGATGGATATCCCTTTCTGGCAAAAAAGGCATAATGCTTCTGAAAATTCTCTTTGGTAACGGGTCCTTTTGTTCGCATTCTCTTTTGCATCAAAGCCTTCAATGCTTCCTCTTCCATCTCTTCTGGTCGTTCCTCCCAGGCCTGCTCAAACATCTCCTTGGGAATTCCCTTTCGTCCCAATTCCTGCTGCATCTGCATCCTGCTCTTCTTTTGTCCATGTAACTCAATATAGCTTTGTACATAGGCTTTATCATCCAAAAATCTATATTCTTTTAAAAATCCCAAAACCTGTCGGATAATCATTGCCGGATATCCTGCCTGTTCCAGTCTCTGACTTAATTCCTTTGTGGTTCGGTTTCCATATTTTAACAAGGACAATGCCTTATCCTTTGCTCTTGGTAAAAGAATCAGCTGATAGATATCCTCTACCAGCTGATCACTCAACTCATCTCCTTCTTTGAAACAAAGACGCCTCAGTTCCTTCTGATAAAGAAAAAAGGCATATTCTCCATCCAGATCAACCTGAACCTTATACTTTCCATCCAGTTTTAACTGCGTAACTGTCATTATTCTTCAGTCTTTCCTTCTGTTGCTTCTGCTTCATCTGCTTCTCCGCCTATATTGTACACTGCGCGCACTTTAGCTTCTACCTCTTCCATGATTTCCGGATGCTCTCTTAAAAACTGCTTGCTGTTCTCACGTCCTTGTCCGATCTTCTGGCCTTCATAAGAATACCATGCACCACTCTTATTGATAATATTCTCATTAGCAGCAAGATCGAGGATATCACCCTCCTTAGAAATTCCTTTTCCAAACATAATATCAAATTCTGCTTCCCGGAATGGAGGCGCAATCTTATTCTTAACTACACGGACTCTCGTTCGATTTCCTACCATCTCTCCGCCCTGCTTTAATGTCTCAATTCTGCGGACATCCAAACGGATAGAAGAATAGAACTTCAGAGCCCTTCCACCAGTCGTTGTCTCCGGATTCCCAAACATAACGCCTACCTTCTCACGAAGCTGATTGATAAAGATAACAACACAATTTGATTTGCTAATAGCTGCGGTCAGCTTACGAAGTGCCTGTGACATCAGACGTGCATGCAACCCTACATGTGAATCTCCCATCTCGCCGTCAATCTCTGCCTTCGGTACCAGAGCTGCAACAGAGTCTACGATCACAATATCCATAGCACCGGAACGAACCATCGTCTCCGTGATCTCCAGTGCCTGTTCTCCATTATCTGGCTGGGAAATATATAAATTGTCAATATCCACACCAATATTCTTCGCATATACCGGATCCAATGCATGCTCCGCATCAATAAATCCTGCGATTCCGCCTCTCTTCTGAACTTCTGCAATCATATGAAGTGCTACTGTTGTCTTACCACTGGATTCTGGTCCGTATACTTCAATAATTCTTCCCTTAGGGACACCTCCCAGGCCCAGTGCGATGTCCAGACTTAAAGAACCTGTCGGTATGGTCTCCACATTCATATTAGCACCGGATTCTCCCAGCTTCATAACGGCTCCTTTTCCATAATCCTTCTCTAATTTGGAAATTGCCGCTTCCAGAGCTTTTAACTTTTCTTCCTTGGCCATATCTATATTCTCCTTTTCTATCTCGCTTAATCTAATCCTTTACTTTCATTTCTCTTAAGTGCTCTCATTATATCATAGAGCCCAAAACAAAACAAGTGTTCTGCCGAAAATTTGTTCGATTTCACTCCATCTCTCTTTATTTTACCACACCTTGTATTCTATCACAATGACTTTTCCATTTTTTTACATTCATTTATTTTGCACCCTGATGCATGACTGCATTGCAGCCTTCCTATACACATCGTGTAAACTTCCGAAGAGTTTTGATCGCATAAGAACTTCCTTGAATTTTTTATACAATCAAAAAGGAGCTATGCTCCGAAAAGACGTATCTTCTCATTAACCATAACTCCTTCCACTCGTTCCTAAATGGTCTCCTCATACTCGTGTAATATCGCATGACGCATCAGCGTCATTGCCTTTACTACTGCACTGTTTCGGACGCGGGAACGGTTTCCTTTTAATTGAAATTTTTGTACGGATGTATGCCCATTGACCGTACATCCAATATAAACCAGACCTGGCTTTTTCGTATCGGTACCCCCTCCAGGTCCGGCAAGCCCTGTGGTAACCACAGCCACTTGGGCTTCTGTAGTCTTTGCAAGTCCTTCTGCCATCTCTCTGGCACACTCTTCAGAAACTGCTCCATGCTCTTTTAGCGTCTGCTCAGAGACACCTAAATATCTCATTTTTGCTTCATTTGCATAAGTAATAAAGCCCTCTTTAAAACAGTCGGAAACTCCGGCCACATTAACCATTCGCCCAGCTAAAAGTCCTCCCGTACAGGATTCGGCCGTTGCAAATGTTAGATTATGCTTCTTCATCAGCTCTACCAATGCCTCTTCCATGGTGATATGCTCCTCAATGGTAAAAACGTGCCGCCCAAACCGCCTTTTTAATTCCTCCACCACAGGCATAACCAGCTCTCTGGCTTCTTTCTCATCCTTCGCCTTTGCTGTTACCCTAAGATGCACTTCTCCTGGCTTTGCGTATGGAGCCACTGTAGGATTGCTCTGGCTGTTGATCAGATCCAGAATCTGCGTTTCCACAGAACTTTCTCCAATGGTATCGATCTTTACTACTTTTGAATAGATCACACCTTGCTCAATTCCACACAAGTATGGTGCTACATCCTTTTCAAACATAGGAATCAATTCGTTTGGAGGTCCCGGAAGGAGAATCATCTTCTTCTGATCCTCTGCCTGTATGATCAGACCAGGTGCTGTTCCATTGTCGTTATATAATACAATCGAATCCTCTGGTACGATGGCCTGCTTCCAATTATTTTCACTGATTTCCTCTGGCTTACGTCCCAACCGTTGAAAATAAGAGATCAGCATTTGCTTTGCCGTTGGATCCTCATATAATTTTTTTCCACATACTTTTGCTGCTGTTTCCTTTGTCAGATCATCCTGAGTAGGTCCCAATCCTCCAGATAGAATCACTACATCAGACCGCTTCTTTGCCATCTGCAATGTTTCTCTTAATCGTTCCGGATTATCACCTACCGTTGTCTGATAATATACGGACATTCCAAGACCTGCCAGGCGCTCTGCAAGATATGCGGCATTGGTATTGACAATATTTCCAAGTAAAATTTCTGTTCCGACTGAAATCAGTTCTACAACCATTGTCCAAATCCTCTTTCTTCCTAGCTTGCTAATACCTGTTTATTCTTTGCTAAATAATCTATCAAAGAAATGATGGTTAATGCAGTCGCGATCACAATTAATACATTCTCGATCATTACTGCTACCGGTGTACCCAGATTGATGATCAGCATAATAATCATAAACATCTGGAAATTTGTCTTGAATTTACCCCAGTAGCTTGCTGCGATTACTACGCCGTTATCCGCTGCGATCAGGCGGAAACCACTGATGATAAATTCACGGCTGATGATAATAATAACAATCCAGGCCGCCAATCTCCCCTGCTCTGTCAAGCAGATCATTGCTGAGCTTACCAGCATTTTATCAGCCAAAGGATCCATGAATTTTCCAAAGTTAGATACAATATTATGCTTTCTTGCAAGATGTCCATCCAAAAAGTCTGTCAGGCTGGCAATGATAAATAATGCTACTGAAATCCATTTTGAAGCATCTCCAGCATAATCCGTTACCATAAAAAACACAAAAAACGGAATCATGATCACACGTAAAATCGTTAAATAATTTGGTATATTCTTATTCATAAATTACATCTCCTATCAAATCATATTCCCGGGCCGCTGTCACTCTTACATTTACAAAATCTCCGGAAATTATCTCTTCCTCTGCATGAACAAAGATACAGCCATCTACCTTTGGTGCATCCCGATAGGTTCTTCCTACATAAATATCATCTTCATACAGATACCCTTCAATTAACACTTTCATTTCAGTTCCGACTAATGTCTCATCCTGCTCATATGAAATTTCCTGCTGCAACGCCATAATTTCATCTCTACGCTGCTCTTTGATCTCCTCTGGTATCTGGTCCTCAAAGCCCGCAGCAATGGTATCCTCCTCCTGGGAGTAGGTAAACACACCCAAACGTTCAAATTCCATTTCATCAACAAAGTTCAGCAGATTCTCATGCTGTTCGCTGCTTTCTCCTGGAAATCCCGTAATCAATGAGGTACGGATGACCATATCTGGAATTTCTTCCCTGAATTTTCTAATGACCTCCCGCAGCTGAGCCTGATTGGTTCTTCGTCCCATTCGCTGAAGAATCTTATCATCACAATGCTGGATTGGCATATCAATATAATGACAGATTTTTTTCTCTTCCTTTATGGTCTGAATCAACTCTTCTGTAATCTCCTCTGGATAACAATACAGCAGACGAATCCATTCAATTCCATCAATCTTACAAAGCTCTTTTAACAGCTTAGGGAGTGTTTTCTTGCCGTATAAATCCACTCCATAGACAGTTGTCTCCTGTGCCACTAAAACAAGTTCTTTCACCCCATTTTGTGCAAGACGTCTGGCTTCTGCTAAAAGTTCTTCCATCGGCACGCTTCGATAAGATCCTCGAATCTTTGGAATCACACAGTAGGTACAGCGTTTATCACATCCTTCACCGATTTTCATATAAGCCATATAATTTCCTGTAGTGACCATTCTTTGCACATTACG
>OBLI01003542.1_pt1 | contig 11866 bp, 9 predicted proteins | sample 1519701 | NCBI WGS metagenome assembly OBLI01 (sample SAMEA3663005, study PRJEB22513) | pig gut metagenome | biome: pig gut; feature: pig-associated habitat; material: faeces | place: France | collected 2012 | reverse complement strand
ACTACGACTCTATGCCCTGCATGACTGTCGCATCACTCGAAATGTCGGATGAACCCTATATATACGTAAGTTTACCTTTTAGAAAAAGGTTAAATCATTCATACAACGCTTCGTTTCACCTGAAAATCAGTTGTTTTATTCATGAACGATTGAAAAATCAAACATTCATAAGCCAAACCATCCGTCAGTCAATCCCGCCATCCCCATATCGTCCACTGTGAGCTCTGTCCACATCAAGTATCACCAACAAATATGTTTTGTTTTTAGAAACCATTACCAGCCTGATTGGGTGTGATGAAATGGGGATTTTTTGCAAAAACGGCGTTTTCACCGCAGTTTTTTGGCAAAGTATTACCGACTTTTCCTGATGAAACATTTGGAATAACAAAGCTTCATAATGAAAATCATTGAAAATCAGCACAAAGCATCAACAGATGAATGATTGAATGTTTTTTCAACGTATGAAATACGTATATATATAGGCCATGGCAATATAAATAATATTCCACACCGTTGAGCCTGCTTTCTCCGGCATACCCATTCCGGTTCACCAACAAACTTTCAATGGAAGCAGTCTATCTATTTCAACTCGCCGGATTGAAGTTACAACTCCTTGAGTTGTTTTTTCAACTCGCCGATTTGTTTTTCTTACTCGCCGACTTTGCTTCACCACTCCCGGACTTCATGCCTTACATCGTTCCAATCATGCTTCATCACTTTATTATATACGCGCGCGGACACACACGTAAACCATGACGCTATATAAGAGGTTATTCGCCGCACGGAAATACCTACATGTGCATGGCAGGAACCATAACCCCTTCTATACAAAAACTACCCCAACCGATAGTTTTCGTTCTTAAAAGTGCGATTTCTCGCCATGGCAGAGTATTCAAGCTGCTCATTTGGCTTAACGAAATTGTTCGTCAACCGATGATAAAAAAGCCCTGAAAATGAACAGAGAACATAGCAAACTTACCCCATGGAACAGCAAAATGTTAAGAAAGACGCTGAAAAACACCCTACGACACACGTGGAGTTTGGAATTTAAATAAAAATACCCTATCTTTGCCCCCGATTTTTAGAGCTTTTTATGAACACTGAACACAAAACTCCCGACTATATATTTGAAACCAGTTGGGAAGTATGCAACAAAGTGGGAGGTATTTATACAGTACTCTCATCACGCGCAAAAACTTTGAAAACTTCTTATCAGGACCAAATCGTCTTCATCGGTCCTGATTTGAAACAGCCCACAGCCAACGCAGATTTCTGCGAAGAAACCAAGCTTTTGCCTAAATGGAAAAAGGCTGCCGAAAAAATCGGTCTGTCCTGCCGCATAGGACGATGGATGGTGCCCGGAAATCCTGTGGCTGTTTTAGTGGACTTTCACCCCTTCTTTTCTCAGAAAAACGAAATTTATGCCCAAGCCTGGGAATTGTTCCAGGTAGACTCTTTGCGTGCTTATGGCGACTACGACGAGGCTTCCATGTTCTCTTATGCAGCCGCCCTTTTTGTTGAGGCAGTAGTAAAAGACTGTCTGAAGCCTGCCGACAAAGTGATTTACCAGGCCCACGAATGGATGTCGGGATTGGGTATGCTTTTCCTCAAGCACCGCCTTCCCCGCGTGGCTACCATTTTCACCACCCATGCTACCAGCATAGGCCGTTCCATCGCCGGAAACGACAAAGAGCTTTATGCTTACTTTGAAGGTTACAACGGCGACCAGATGGCTGAAGAGCTGCACATGGACGCCAAGCACAGCATTGAGAAGCAAAGCGCATGGCATGCCGACTGCTTTACCACGGTGAGCCGCTTTACGGACCGCGAATGCAAACAGCTTCTTGACAAACCGGCCGATGTCCTCCTGCCCAACGGGTTTGAAAACGATTTTGTACCTGCTCCGCGACAGTTTGCCGCCGTGCGCCGCAAAGCGCGCAAACGCATTCTGGACGTGGCCAGCGCATTGACCGGATGTGAGATGCCGGACGACACGCTCATCGTTTCGACCAGCGGACGCAACGACTACCGTTGCAAAGGCTTCGATGTGTTCCTTGAAACCATGGCTCAACTTCGTGCGCGTCTCAACAACGACAGCCAAACAGACAAGCAGGTGCTGGCACTCATCGAGGTGCCTTGCTGGCTCAAAGCTCCGCGCGCTGATTTGCAGCAGGCTTTGGAAGGAAAAGCCCAGCATACCACGCCGCTGCCCAACCCGATTATCACGCACGACCTGTGGAACCTGAACGACGACCGCATTGTTCGCCAAATTTGGCAACTCGGGCTCCTCAACCAGCCTACCGACAAGGTAAAGGTCATCCTCGTGCCCTGCTACCTCGAAGGTAACGACGGCATCTTCAACTTGCCTTATTACCATCTGCTTGCAGCCAATGACCTGGCTCTCTACCCATCTTACTACGAGCCTTGGGGCTACACACCGCTGGAAAGTTGCGCTTTCCACACCCCGTGCGTCACCACCGACCTGAGCGGTTTCGGCCAATGGGTTAACGAAGTGCTGAAGCACAACGGTGAGCTGACTGATGGCGTGAAGGTTATCCATCGCACCGACGGCAATTTCTTTGAAGTGGCACAAGAAATGTGCGACACCATTTGCCGGATGTTGCAACTCTCGGCCAAGGAGCGCACCGCCGTACAGGGACGTGCCGCCAAGCTGGCAGAAAAAGCACAATGGAAACATTTCATCAAGTATTACTACGACGCATACGACTTTGCCTTGAACAAGGCGTAAACGCCACTTTAGGGTAATCGGCATGAGGCATGCCGGACATTGTCAAACGGACGGCAGGAAATGCTTTGCCGCTCCGACAAACTTCCTAATCGCCGACTGCATCTGCTGCTGGCCTCCCCAACTATAAATAAATAACTATACATTTTCATATAATCACCAATGAATATCAAAATCAGCAACTCAAACCAGCCTACTTGGAAGGTGGTAAACGTAAAAAGCCATATTCCCGAGGCTTTGAAAAAGTTGGATGAACTGGCACACAACCTGTGGTGGTCGTGGAACGCTGAAGCTCGCGATCTCTTTGCCAGTCTCGATGAAGACCTTTGGCGCAAGGTGGGCCGCAACCCCATCGATCTACTCCGCAGCATTGACTACGACCGCCTGAAGGAACTTTCCAAGGACCCCGAAACCATTGCCCGCATGGACAAGGTGTATGGCGACTTCCGCAAGTATATGGATGTGAAGCCCAACGCCAAGCGTGCCTCTGTGGCTTACTTCTGTATGGAGTATGGCTTGAGCCACGTACTGAAAATCTACTCCGGCGGTTTGGGCATCCTGGCCGGCGACTACCTGAAAGAGGCTTCGGACAGCAATGTCGACATGGTGGCCGTAGGTTTCCTTTACCGTTACGGTTACTTTACCCAAACCCTCTCTATGGACGGTCAACAGATTGCCAACTACGAACCGCAGGACTTCGACCGTCTGCCCATTGAGCGCGTAACCGACACGGACGGCAACCAAATGGTGGTTGATGTTCCCTACCCCAACTTCACCGTTCATGCTTCTCTGTGGCGTGCCAACGTGGGGCGCATCACGCTCTACCTGCTCGATACGGACAACGAAATGAACTCTGAGTTTGACCGCCGCATTACCCACTCTCTCTATGGTGGCGACTGGGAAAACCGCATCAAGCAGGAATACCTGCTCGGTATCGGCGGTATGCTCGCTCTCAAAAAGCTGGGTATCGAAAAGGATATCTACCACTGCAATGAAGGCCATGCCGCACTTTGCAATGTGCAGCGCCTCGTTGACTACGTGGAAAGCGGACTGTCATTCGACGAGGCTCTCGAACTCGTTCGCGCCTCTTCGCTCTACACCGTTCACACGCCCGTTCCTGCAGGCCACGACTACTTTGACGAGGGTCTCTTCAACAAATATATGAACCAGTTCCCCGCCCGCATGGGTATCAGCTGGGACGACTTTATGGGCATGGGCCGCACCAATCCCGACGACAAGGGCGAGAAGTTCTGTATGTCCACCTTCCTCTGCAAGACTTGTCAGGAAGTAAACGGTGTGAGCTGGCTCCACGGCCGCGTAAGCCAGCAGATGTTCAAGGGCATCTGGCCGGGATATATGCCTGCCGCAGAACGCCCTAACCACGCTGAGCGCACACACGACGAATGGTTCGACCTGTACAATCCTCATCCTGAAGAAAGCCACGTGGGCTACGTTACCAACGGCGTTCACATGCCCACATGGTGCGCCAAGGAATGGCAGACGGTCTATGCCAAATATCTCGGCAAGGACTATCTGCACGACCAGAGCAACGAGGCTGTTTGGGAAAAGATTTACAATGTGCCTGATGAGGTTATCTGGAACACCCGCGTCAAACTGAAGAACAAACTCATCGACTACATCCGTGCCCGCTTCCGTGAAAACTGGCTGCGCAATCAGGGCGACCCCTCGCTCGTTGTGAGCTTGCTCGACAAAATCAATCCCAACGCTCTCCTCATTGGCTTCGCTCGTCGCTTCGCCACTTACAAGCGTGCTCACCTGCTCTTCTCAGACCTCGACCGCTTGTCGAAGATTGTGAACAACCCCGACTACCCCGTTCAGTTCCTCTTTGCCGGTAAGGCTCACCCCGCTGACGGTGCAGGCCAGGGACTCATCAAGAAGATTTACGACATCTCTCAGCGTCCCGAGTTCATGGGTAAGATTCTCTTCCTTGACAACTACGACATGCAGCTTGCACGCCGCCTTGTTTCGGGTGTAGACATCTGGATGAACACTCCGACTCGTCCGCTCGAAGCCTCCGGTACCTCTGGCGAGAAGGCGTTGATGAACGGTGTTGTCAACCTCAGCGTACTCGACGGCTGGTGGTACGAAGGTTACCGCGAAGGTGCCGGATGGGCGCTCACAGACCGCCGCACTTACCAGAACCAGGAACATCAAGACAAGCTCGACGCTTCGACCATCTACTCGATGCTGGAACAGGAAATTATCCCGCTCTACTACGCCCGCAATCGCAAGGGATACTCTGAGAACTGGGTGCGCACGGTGAAGAACTCTATCGCCCGCATCGCCCCCAACTACACGATGAAGCGTCAGCTCGACGACTACTATGATCGCTACTACAACCCCGAAGCTGCCCGCTTCAAGCTCCTCTCTGCCAAGGGTGGACAGCTGGCTAAGGACATCGCCTCCTGGAAGGAAAGCGTGGCACAACGCTGGGACAGCATCCGCGTGGTAAGCTCCGAACGTAGCGAGAACCTGCAAAACGGCTCATTGGTAAGCGGCAAAGAATTTACCGTACGCCACATCGTAGACGAACAGGGCCTGGAAGATGCCATCGGTATCGACTTGGTTGTAATCAGCGGTGCTGAAGGCAACGAAAGCATTCATGAAGTAATGCCCATGAATGTTGTGAGCCACGAAGGTAACCTCTACACTTTTGAGCTGACTTCAAGCATTGACTTGGCCGGTTCTTACAAGGTGGCTTACCGTATGTACCCCAAGAACAGCAACCTGCCCAACCGTCAGGACTTCTGCTACGTTCGCTGGTTCAACTAATACTGCCTGAGAACTGACACTTACAAGTGATACGTAAATCCGGGATTACCACATCCCGGATTTTTTTAGTTTACGGAAAAGAAAAATCTTTATTCTTTGAAGCTGCATGAAAAAAATCAGCTTACATTTGCAAAGCTTCAGGAAAAACGTAACTTTGCCTGCTAAAGTCTGGCTTTAAACCGGCATCAGTTTTCAAACTTTGAAATCCGGACCTTACTATGAAGCATAAAAGCTCCAATGAACCTTCTTTCTCCAACACACACGAGGCAAAAGGCAATAAAGCGGTTGCGTTAATTGAAAATGTAACAAGCTTTTGCATGCTGGGAGCCGGGAATGTGGCATGGCATTTGGCACCCGCCTTGCAACGAGCCGGCTATGTGCCTTTGGGGGTGTGGAGCCGAACGAAAGAGCACGCTTCACAGTTGGCAGAACGTTTGGGAACGAACGTCCTAACTACAGACAACATGGCAAATTTGCCCAAAGCTGATTTATATATCTGCTGTGTGCGTGATGACGTCTTGCCTGTGGTGGCCGACCGGATGAAAGCATTGCATTTTCCGGAGAATGCCCTTTACATTCACACGGCCGGGTGTGTCAGACTGGACGTGTTGTCCCGTCATTTTGAGCACGCCGGGGTGTTGTATCCCTTACAAACCTTCAGCCGCAACGTGTCGGTGGACTGGACTGAATTGAATGTGTTCACGGAAGCATCGTCCGATGAAGCAGCCAGCGCATTGCAACAAATAGCTTTGGCACTGACGCCTCAAACGGCCCGGTTGGACAGCAAAGGACGTGAAGCCTTGCACGTAGCTGCCGTGTTCGCCTGCAACTTTCCCAATCATTGTTATGCTTTGGCTTATGAGATATTGGAAAAAGCGGGCATCGCACCGCAGTGCCTCGCTCCACTGATACGATTGACAGCAGAAAAAACTGCACACATTACTCCCTTGGAAGGTCAAACGGGACCGGCCCGCAGAGCTGACAAGGCTGTGATGCAACGACATTATTCCGCATTGGCACCCGACGAAAATTTACAGGCAATCTACAAGCTTTTAAGCCAAAGTATTGCCCGACACGCGGAAGTGCCCATCTATCCTTTTGAAACCATGATTGACTACGACCTGAAAAATATCCGAGCATTGGCCTTCGACGTTGATGGCGTGCTCAGCACTGCCAAAGTGCTCCTGTTCCCCCACTCTACTGACGGACCACTGCGCACGGCCAACACGAAAGACGGCTACGCGCTGCAACTGGCGGTGAAATGCGGACTGGAATTGGCTATTATCACCGGTGGACGCAGCCGAGCTGTGAGGGAACGCTACGAGGCACTGGGCATTCAGTCGGTGTTCGACGGCATTGCGGTGAAAATAGAAACTCTCAAAAACTGGATGCAGGAGAAAGGTCTTGCACCGGAAGAAGTTATCTATATGGGCGATGACATTCCCGATTACGAAGTGATGCGCGCCGTGGGGTGCCCCTGTTGCCCTGCAGATGCGGCACCGGAAATCAAAGCGGTGGCTCGCTACGTCAGTCCGTTGGCAGGCGGAGAAGGCTGCGTGCGCGACGTGGTGGAACAGGTGATGCGCGCCCAAGAGAAATGGATGGCAGGAGCCGAAGCCTTCGGATGGTAAAAGCAGTAGAAAAAAAGAACAGCATTTCATAACTTCAAAAGAATATAATGCCATGCTTGAAAACCTGAAAAAATATCGGCTTGTTTTGGCCAGCAACTCCCCAAGACGCAAGGAATTGCTGCAAAGGTTGGGCGTACCGTTCAAAGTGCGCACACTTTACGGCATTGACGAACGATATCCGGACAGTTTGCGCGGTGAGGACATCGTTAGATATATTTCACGATGCAAGGCGCAGGCATACCGGACTTCCATGGCCGCTGACGAACTGCTTATCACGGCAGACACGATTGTGTGCCTGGGAGGAACGGTGATGGGGAAGCCCAAGGATGCAACAGAAGCTAAGAAAATGTTGCGCCAACTTTCGGGACAAACTCATCAAGTCATTACCGGCGTTACACTGGTAACCAAAGAACGCATTGAGGACTTTGCCGTTACAACACAAGTTACTTTTGCCCCAATATCGGAAGAGGAAATTAACTACTATGTGGACAATTACCTGCCTTTCGACAAGGCCGGTGCTTACGGTATACAAGAATGGATTGGCATGGTAGCCGTGGATAATATACGCGGCAGCTATTTCAATGTGGTCGGACTGCCCATCCAAAGGCTCTACCAAACACTCAAGGATTTCTAAACTATACTATTTTTTCATCTGGAAATAAAATGAACATCAGACCTTTCTTTTTTCTAACTCCTTGTTTATTCTTTCTCAACGCATGTAGCGATCATGCCGATGAAGAAAAATATGCCTCGCGCCCTCCTGTTTTTGAAGAAATAATATGCGAACCGTTAAACACCAACGAAACGTCAATTCGAGCCGGACAACCTTTTGTGGTTACGGCCCGACAGAAATCATTGGGGAAATTGCTTAACAACACGACTTATACGTGGTCGGACAGCGAGGGACAACTCTCACATAAATATACGCAAAAAGTAATATACGACCAGGAAACTCAACACCCTACCGACACGGTGGTGGCCCCCAGTGCCGGGGCGTACAAGCTGACAATGTATGCCAGATATAATGCTTCGGGAAATACGAGTTGGTGGTCAGGAAAATATGGTAGTACTTTCCAAAGCACGCTGACGGATGGCAGTAAAGCCACGTACGTGACCGGCGGCCTGTTCTATTTCGGCGTTACGCTGGAAAAAACCATCATGGTTGGCAACTAATCTGTGTGTGTCCTATTTAGGTAAGGAAGCACATGTAGCAAATATGATTTCCCCCATTATCCTTTATTGCCAGGTAATGGGGGAAATATATTTCATCTGTTGCTCTATCTGACGTGTACGCTTCTGCATGTATCGCGACGGACGAAGCGAACTGTACTTGATAGGATTGGGGAGAGTAGCTGCAATCAGTGCACAATCTTTTCGCCGAAGCTGAGAAGCATTGCAGCCAAAATGTTGCCGGGCCACGGCTTGAACGCCATAAATCTGAGGCCCCATCTCTATGCTGTTTAGATATACTTCCATGATGCGTTCTTTGGACCAAAGAAGTTCTATCAGTACTGTAAAATATGCTTCAAAACCTTTCCGAACCCAAGTGGAAGAGGGCCATAGAAAAACATTTTTGGCTGTTTGCTGGGAAATGGTGCTGGCACCTCGCACACGATTGCGCTCTTTCTTTTCTTGCACCGCCTGACGAATGGCTCCAAAATCGAAACCGTGATGGCGCATAAAATTTTGATCTTCAGAAGCTATAACTGCTTGTGGCATGGCCGAAGGCATTTCTTTCAAAGAAATCCATTCATGATGAATGCTCACAGGTCGATGGTGAACAAATGACTGCCCGGCACGAATGAGCATGAGCGGTGTGACGGGGACGGGTAACCACCTAAATGCTAATACCGCTAACACGGTGGAAACAAAAAAGAAAATGACCGTCCACTTCAATATCTGAAAACATTTACGCATGGTCTCAAATGAAATATCACAAAATAAAAGACAGTTTTAATTTCAGTTTCCAATTTAAAAGCTACGCCTAAATTTTCAACCCAAACTAAAACTGCCTCGGCTATGAATGTTTCATCACACCTTTAGAAAGGTAAATCGTCAGCCGTACCTTCTTCGGCCGCAGATGCTGGAGCCGGTTGTGCTACAATAGAATCAGCAGAAGGAGCTGCCGGAGCTGCAGCCACTGATTCCGGTGCAGCAGCAGGAGTTACCACACCACGCTGTACCCTCCAGGCACTTACATCATTGAACCAGCGACCCTGATACTCATGTGCGTCAATGTCGAACGAAACTGTAAGCTCTTCACCTACTTGGATATTGAAATCGCGCAAACGATCCTCACCAAACACACGGAACACACAACGCTTAGGATACTGTTCGTGCGTTTCGATAACAAACTCTTGAGACTTCCATGTATTGCCGGTGCGCTGGGACACACCTCCGCGAGGTTCCAGTGCTGCAATGATTTTTCCGGATATTTCCATATAAATTTCTTGTTGGGTTAATGATTTAGTCGTGCGAAAGTACAACTTTCTTTTTTACGAAACGGATTTTTCAAAGTAATAAAGCTACCACACAACATTTTTTGTTACTTTTGCGTGTCATGCCACATAGGGGTATCGACATTAACCTCACAACAAAAACTTGCAACTCCATGAAATTTGTTATTTCCAGCGCCGCACTCTCTGCACACCTTATGACCATTGGTCGTGTCATCGTTCAGAAGAACAATTTACCCATCCTTGACTGTTTCTGCTTTGCCATCCAAGGAAACAAGCTGACCATTACGGCTTCTGATAAAGATACAACGCTTTCCACCTGCTTGGAATTGAACGAATGTGATGCAGACTACACCTTCGCAGTCAATGCGAAAACGCTTCAGGATGCCATCAAAGAAATTCCGGAACAACCTTTGGAATTCTACCTGAACACCGAAACATTGGAAATAACCATTGAATACCAAAACGGACAATATAAACTCATGGGACAGGATGCTTCCGATTATCCCATGCCTTCATTGCCCGAAGAAGAACGCATTAACCTTACTTTGGCCGGCTCAACTTTGTTTGCAGGGTTGTCACGTTCACTCGTGGCTGCTGCCAACGATGTGTTGCGTCCGCAACTTAATTCTGTTTGCTTTGACATCCGCGACAACAGTCTTTCGATGGTGGCGAGCAATGGCAGCCACTTGGCTCTTACACGCACATACATGGGAACCGGACTTGAGCAAACCGGATCATTCCTTGTAAGTACCAGACCGGCCGGCTTACTTCGCGGAATGCTCTCCAAGGAGCAAGGCGATGTGAGCATGAGTTTTGGTTCACGCAACGCCATCTTCTCCACTGAGACCTATACATGTATTTGCCGATTGGTAGAAGGTAAATATCCCAACTATCGCAGTGTCATACCGCAGGACAATCCTTATATCGTCACTTTAAACAGGCAAGCACTCATCAGCGTGCTCCGCCGTGTCTTAGTATTTGCAAATCCCAGTGCCATATTGGTAAAATTCCGCTTGGAGGCCAGTACACTGAATATCTCCAGCCAAGACATGGATTTCGGAAAATCAGCGGAAGAAACCATGCTTTGCGATTACTCTGGAACCCCGATGCGTATTGCATTCAAAGGATCGACTTTATTAGAACTTATCCAAAACATTGACGGAGAAGAAATCCAGTTGCGACTGTCTGATCCCAGCAGAGCCGGGCTAATTGTGCCGGCCACACAGAAAGAAAACGAAGAAGTTCTGATGCTCATCATGCCTTCTGTTTTCAATGATTGACAAGATGTTTTAAGAGTTTGGAAGTTGGATATTCACTTTACGCGAAAGCAGATTGATTAAGAAAGAAAAGACTTCTGAACTCTTAAACTTTTGAAGTGACACATCGTCTGTTTTTTACAGAAATTCGGATGACTTGCGCAACCTAATTTGCTTTTAGAGTAAAACTACCAGCCATTCAAAACTCAAAATGTAATGAAATTATCCCTTTCCCGTCCCATCATCTTTTTTGACATTGAAGCTACGGGACTGAATGTAGCAACCGACCGCATCGTTGAATTGTGCTACATCAAACTGTTCCCCGACCACAGAGAGGAAGTGAGGACACTGCGCTTTAATCCTGGAATACACATTTCCGCCGAGGCTACTGCGGTGAATGGCATTCATGATGAGGACGTGGCTGATTGTCCCAGCTTCAAAACCATGGCAGTGGAATTGTGTGACGTGTTTACAGGTTGCGATTTCGCAGGCTTTAATTCCAACTTTTTTGACATACCGCTTTTAATTGAAGAATTTATACGCGCCGGGATTAACTTTGATATCACAGGGACGAAAATGATTGATGTGCAAGGTATCTTTCACAAAATGGAGAAGCGAGACCTGACTGCCGCTTATAAGTTTTATTGTCAGAAAGACCTCACCAAAGCACATACGGCCGAAGCTGATACAAGGGCAACATTGGAGGTGTTAGAAGCACAATTAGACAGATACGCAGAAAGTTTACACAACCAAGTAGACTTTTTGGCTGACTTTTCACGCAGAAACAACAATGTAGATTTGGCTGGCCGCATCGTATACAACGAACAGGGTGTAGAAACCATCAATTTTGGCAAATACCGTGGTAGAGCGGTTAGGGAAGTTTTGCGCCATGATCCGGGTTATTATAACTGGATTATGCAAGGAGATTTTACGCAAAACACCAAACAAGCCTTTATGCGTATCAAACTTCGTATGTCATAG
>OBLI01003540.1_pt1 | contig 11873 bp, 9 predicted proteins | sample 1519701 | NCBI WGS metagenome assembly OBLI01 (sample SAMEA3663005, study PRJEB22513) | pig gut metagenome | biome: pig gut; feature: pig-associated habitat; material: faeces | place: France | collected 2012 | reverse complement strand
CTTGCTTAATTGTTATGCCGAGTGCAGACGAAAATCATCATCGATAAAATGTCTGAATTTATTCGAACGGTATATCCTGCATGTAACTCTTAATCTCGCCAGAGCGGAAATTGCCTCTGCCATGAGAGGGCAGGGGGATGGCAGCCTACTCCTTGTTATTCCACAAGCGGGCTATCTTCCTGCGGATGACAATGAAGTTGAGGATGGCGACGAGGGCGAGAATGGCCAGCCCTAATATGAATGACGGGGAGACTGATGGCTCGGAGAGGTCAGGGAAGAGCTGATATAGCGCCTGGAGGTAACGGCCTCTCAAGACGACGAGCAGGGCCATGGCTGAGAGAAAGGCTATGAGGTTGAGAAGGACTGTCAGGCATTGGTAGGGGAGAGCGACGCCAGATGGGGAATATCCTATCAGCAGCAGTGTCTCAAGTTTCTCACTGTTCTTCTGGACAAGCAGATATATGGACAACATCAGGATATAAAACGCAAGAACTGTTATGACCACTCCTACAGCCATGACTATGAATACTATCATTCGCAGGAAGAAGGTCGTCTTCCCGGCGTCGAGCTTGTCGGTATCGACGTCATAGCCATGCCGGTCAAGAAACTTGGTGAGGGCATCGTCAGCGGGATTGGAGACGTCAAGAAGAAGCCTGTTTGGACGGCTTGTCTCGCCTGGGGCAAAACTGTTATTGCTCCATTCTACAAATGACTGTGGGACAAGAACCGTGTTGAGCCTGTTGGAGAATCCGATGACGCGCCCTTTGTACTTGACATCACGTCCATCCTGGGAGTGTATGAGAAATGTCAAGTCGACAGCCCCTGTAACCCCTGTGGATATCTTAGGCAGTGAGTGAGACTCAGCAAAGCCAAAGTTATAGATGTTTATATAGCTCTGGGGCAGTAAGACGGGTACTTCTCTGGTATCCTTGTCAAATATCCATTCAGACTTCGGGACATCGACAAAACTGTCAGGAACAGATTCCAGGAATATCTCGGAATTAAGGATATTCTGTCCCTGTATCCCCATGGAGGCATAGACTTTGTACTCGGCAGATGTGAACCTCCCTACTTTCTTGGAGAATTTCTGGTGTGAGAGCTCTTCTGTCTCTTGTTCTGTAAATGTGTTGTCGCTGCCTGATATTGTGGTGGACACACCGATACGTTTACTGACGACAAGATAATCACTCTTCAAGAATGTGTCCTGCCTCGTGAAAACGGGCAGGACATCATTGTAGAACTGATAGCCGAACAGCACAACTAACATTCCTGAGAAGTTAGCCAATAGGAATCCCGCAAATTGTGGGAAACTGATATGCTGACGGAGTAACTTCCAAACAAGATTCATATGTGATTCTGTGGGTTGTGGAGATGTGTAGCATAATGTGAGGATTATGGATTGGTACTGTACCGACTCCACTGCTCAATATATATATACGCCCCGACACCCACTTCGTGAAAAACATGGCGCAGAGAAAAACCGGCACGCTCTGATTCAAATTTCGTCAGACTTGTATAACGGACGCGCCAGACCTGTCCACGTTTGTTTGTATATTCTGAAGGGGGATGTTTACAATAAACCACCCCCCTCTCCGATTACCGGGTTAGTTAAAAGGGAAGGTCGTCTGCAGCAGAATCTGCGGCTGTCTCCGGGTTAGCAAAGGGGTCGGACATGTTAGTTGCTGCCGGAGATGGGGAGGGGTTGTCAAATGGTGCAGAAGGCTGCATGCCTACTGCTGGAGCTGCCGATACAGGACGAACATCAAATGCACGTATGTTGTTGAACCATCGGCCATTATATTCGTGAGCGTCAATATCAAAAGACACATTGACCTCCTGGCCGACCTCAATATTGAAGCGCTGAAGACGCTCTGCACCGAATACAGAGAATACCATCTTTTTCGGATATGTATCATGTGTCTCTATTACGAAATCCTGAGATTTCCATTCTCCACGTGCTGAGACTCCAGAACGGGGCTCTAAAGCAAAAATGATTTTTCCTTGAAGTTCCATATTTTTAAGAGTATTGATTTTTACAATATCATATTGGTTGACTAAAACAGGGGGGGTGGTTATATCCGGAAAGAATGCAATGCTTTCCCTCCACAGCGTATACAAATTCTGCTTACCCCCTCGAATGGAATATCTGTAAGATGAGTCTTTGTCTGCGAAAGCATGTGCCGGCCTTTTTCGGTTAATCATTGACTAAGGGGTATTACGATGGAATTTGGGTGAGTTCCATTCATAATGATTATTGGCACGTCGAACATGCTGAAATGGCACAATCCATCAAACTCTATTTCAGATATCGAATGCGAAATTACTAAAATAGTTCTAAAAAGAAGAAACTTTTGGTATGTTTTTTCTTTTTTTTTGAAATTAATGCGTAAATTTGTACCTTGAAAAACCCCTATACGGTAACATCGCGAATGAAACAAGTGCAAAGACATGAGCGGACTTAATATATGCTGATTGTGGATTGCGCATGCCTGTCCGTCGCTTTCTAAAGGTGAAAGTGGAGTAGGGAATGGCTTCTCTATAGACAAGCAGTAAGTTTAGTTATGAACATCTGATATGTAACCTGACGTTTTCGTTGAGACAGATGAGCAGCCAGCGAACAATCGAGGAAGACGACAGTCAAACGACGCCAAGCCGAGAGCAGAGTCAAGCTTGCTTGAATATTGCCGAGGCGCGAAGGAGGAAGGCGAGGCCAAACTCGTTGGGGGATATGCTTTGCAATTAGCAGGAAGTCAAAGACAATGATGAGCTTGCTCATTCATTGCCACGTGAGAAAGCCCACTTTTAAGAATAACAACAACAAAACAAATCAAGCCTAAAATGAGATTTACAGTATCAAGCACACAACTAAGTGGTAGTCTCAATAACCTCTATAAGGTAATCCTGAGCAAGAACACAATGCCTATCTTAGGCTGTTTCCTTTTTGAGGTGAACAATGACGAGCTTACAGTAACAGCGTCAGACAACGAGAACGTCATGATGGCAAACCTGAAGCTTGAGGAAAGCAGCGGAGACGGCGCGTTCTGTATCACATGCCGCACAGTCATAGATGCCCTCAAAGAACTTGCAGAACAGCCTATATCCATAGAAGTTGACATGGAGACAATGCAGACTAAGATTGTTTATCTCAATGGTATATATAATATAGTCGCAACTCCTGCTGACGAGTACCCTCGTCCTGTAACAGCTATGGATGATACGAAGATGTTCAGTATCCCGAGCAATATATTGTCCGAGAATATCTCACGTACCATTTTCGCAACAGCACAAGACGAGCTGAGACCTGTGATGAATGGCATATATTTCAGTATAGAACCTGAATGTATGTATATCGCAGCCACAAATGGGCACAAACTTGTCCAGAACACTATATTCACAATCAAGTCTGATGACCCCGCAAGCTTTATCCTGCCAAAGAAACCCGCTACATTGCTGAAGAATGTATTGCCGAAGGATGACTCAGACACGATAGTGAGATTTGATAAAAGAAGCGCAGAGTTCACATATGCCACGGGTAAACTCATATGCCGACTGACAGAGGGACGCTATCCAAACTATAAGAGCGTGATTCCACAAGACAACCCCAATATCGTCACAATAGACCGTAAGAGTCTGTTAGGGTCTCTTAAACGTGTTCTTCCGTTTGCTAATGAGTCCAGCCAGCTTGTCAGGCTGACTCTGACCAACTCGAAGATGGAGGTGAAATCTGAGGATCTTGATTTCTCTACAAGTGCAAAGGAAGTAATTGTCTGTGAATATAATGGAATGCCTCTGAACATCGGCTTCAAGGGGTCTACATTCACGGAGATACTGAACGGCCTTGAATCTGATGATGTCGTGATTCGTCTTGCCGACTCTGCGAGAGCAGGCGTCGTATATCCGCTTCAGCAGCCAGAAGGCCAGAATGTCCTTATGCTGATGATGCCAATGTTACTTAACGACTAACGTCAGTATATAACATAATTGGTGATTATTTTCAGAGGCTATCATCGGGCAAGAATTGACCTCAAACTTATATTGTCTGAACCTCAATCAACAAAATCAGGTATTTAGATAGTGGGAATTGAAAGCGTGTTTGTCAATAAGCTGGACAGAATCGAGCTGTACTTGACTCTTCCAGCATAACGGACCAAGCTTACAATTCTCACTTGTTTTATAGAGTAACATTAATAAGTAGATGTGCAAAATTATTTATATAATCCTTGCACCGCCTACTGCGCATTATCAGCAAGTGACAACAGTCGAGTAGGATTCACTACACTCCTTTATGTCACATACTGGTTATGCATCACTAATCAATACAATCATTATAAAAATAATTTTGCACACCTACTTATCCAGAACGGGAAACATGTTAATTTCCTCTTCATCGTCTCGACCAGCTCGTTATTGATGGCATAATGGGGCTCGGACTTAAAGAAGACGTTCTGTAGAAAAATTTTATCAACAAATAATATGAAGCCAAACTTAACACGCCCTCTAATTATATTTGACCTTGAGACAACAGGCCTTGACCTGTCAAAAGACAGCATAATACAGATATCCTACATAAAGGCCGGCCTTGATGGCTCAGAGGTATCAAGAAACATATTCATCAATCCAGGCAGACCAATACCAGCCCTCATTCAGGAATTGACAAGTATAACTGACGAGATGGTAAAGACTGCACCAAAATTCAAGGATATCGCGAAGGAATTGGAGCGCGAGTTTGCCGGGTGCGATTTCGCAGGATATAATTCCAATAAGTTTGACATCCCCATGCTCGCTGAGGAGTTCCTTCGTTCGGGAATAGACTTTGACTTTAGTAAGGTCAGGCTGATAGATGCTTCAGTAATATTCCGGAAGATGGAACGAAGGAATCTGGCAGCAGCTTACAAATTCTATTGTGGGAGAAAACTTGAGGATGATTTCCAAGCACACCTTGCCGATCAGGACACTATGGCAACATGGAAGGTTCTTCAGGCTGAGCTTGATATGTATGCTCCTGAAAAACAGGAAGAAGAGGACCGCAAGCTTGAAAATGACATGGATGTCATCGCGGAGTTCTGTAAGCCAGACTCGCCCAATGTTGACTTTGCAGGACGCATAGCATGGGGGACAGTAAAGGGGCCTGATGGCAAGCCTCTGCTTAACCCGGACGGCTCAGAGCGTCAGGTAGAGGTGTTCAATTTTGGGAAATATAAGGATATCCCCGTTGCGGAAGTACTGAGACGTGATCCTGGTTACTACTCATGGATACTGAGCAACGATTTCACACTGAACACAAAACAAATCCTAACGAGAATAAGGCTGAGAGAATTCAATAACAGAAGATGACGCATAGAATAGCATATTTATTTTTCTTACTGCTTGTTTCAATTTCTGGGACTTCACAAGAGCTCCAGATGAAAGTCGTTGTCAACCACTCAAAAATCCAAGGCACAGACGACGCTGTATTCAACGAACTGCAAAAAAACTTTGAGGATTTCGTTAACTCCCGACAATGGACAGAGCTTCAATTCCAGAAGAATGAACGTATACAATGTTCCATGAATATAACAGTAACGAAATATGACAGGGATGCCGGAACATTCACATGTACTGCTCTCATCCAATCAAACAGGCCAGTCTTCAACTCATCGTATACTACAACCGTCTATAATAACACAGACCAGAATTTTGTGTTTAGATACCAACAGTTTGACCAGCTTGAATTTAATGAGGAGAATGTCGACAACCAGCTTACAGCATTGGCTGCATATTATGCCTACCTGATAATAGGACTGGACCTCGAAACGTTCTCACCAAAAGGTGGTGAGGAGATATTGCAGAAATGTATGTACCTCGTCAACAATGCTCAGAATCTTGAGTATCCAGGATGGAAATCCTTTGATGATAGCCGGAATAGGTTTGCCATAATTAACGATTATCTTGATGGCGGTATGGAACCATTAAGACAACTACAGTATGACTATTACCGGAAAGGGCTTGACACTATGGCTGAAAATCCAGAAAGAGGACGCTCAGAGATAACAGCCGCCCTTTCACTGCTCGATGAAGCTCACAAGAACAAGCCACTTTCGCTTCTTCCGCAGATATGGACAGACTATAAGAAAGACGAGCTGGCAAGCATATACAATGGAAAAGGCACACAGAAAGAGAAGGAGAAAATCTATGAAATGCTCTTCAATATCAATGCGTCACAAAGCAATGCATGGGACTTGATAAAGAAATGACAGCTCAAAAAAATCATGTGGCTACTGTTAGTCTGCAGAATTGAGCTGCATTTTCATAACACATATCAGGAAATAAACATAACAAATAAAGGATGATAACAAATCTAAAGATACAGAATTACGCTCTTATAGACAATCTCGACATCACTTTTGAGAAGGGGTTCTCCGTGATTACAGGAGAGACAGGGGCTGGCAAAAGTATCATTCTCGGCGCTCTCTCAATGATATTAGGACAACGGGCTGATGCGAAATATGTAAAGACAGGCGAGAAGAAATGTGTCATCGAGGCTCATATCAATATTGACGGGTATGGACTTGAAGGTTTTTTTGATGACAATGATATAGAATATGACGCCTCAGACTGCATTCTGCGCAGAGAGATAACCTGTGCAGGCAAATCACGAGCTTTCATAAACGACACACCTGTATCGCTCGCTACACTTCGCGACATAGGCGAACGACTTGTTGACATCCACTCACAACACCAGAACCTCATGCTTGGAAACTCAAACTTCCAGTTGTCCGTGATAGATATCATCTCTGATAATACCAAAGCATTGGCTTCATATCAGGAAGCGTATAAGATATTCAAGGAGGAAGAGGAAAAACTTACGAATATGGAAAAACTCCTCGAAGAAAGCAGGACACAGGAAGATTATATGAGATTTCAGCTTGCAGAACTCGAGGACGCAAAGCTGGCAGATACGGGAGAGGAGGAGATTCTGGAACAGAAAGCTGAAACAATGAACCACGCAGAGGAAATAAAGAACTCCCTCTATATTGCCGAGACTCAACTTGACGATGACGATAACGGCATTCTGACCAAGATGAGACGCATTGCTGGAGAGCTGTCATCCATCAGTAACCTGATCCCAAATTCAAACAGTCTGGCAGATAGAATAAACTCTGCACATATCGAGCTCAAAGATATATCGTCAGAAATAAGGGCTTTGATGGACAACATAGAGTTCGTGCCGTCTGAACTACAGGAAATAAATGACCGTCTCGACCTGCTCTATTCTCTTGAGAAGAAATACAGGTGTGAAGATATAGATGGTCTCATCTCCATAAGAGACAACATTAAAACGACACTTTCATTGATCGACAATAGTGAGGAATCAATTAAAACCCAGAAGGAAATAGTTGCGAGGGCAAAAGCCAAGACACAACAACATGCCGACAACTTGTCTGCCTTACGCAAGAAATCAGCCAAGACAGTCGAGAAGGAAATAAAGAGAAGACTCGTAACATTAGGAATGCCCAACATGAATTTTGCGGCAGAGCTAAGCACGAAAGAGCTTTCTCTATCGGGACAGGACGAAGCCACATTCATGTTCAGCGCAAATCAAGGAATGCCACTCCAGCCTATAGGGAAGGTCGCTTCTGGAGGAGAGATAGCACGTGTCATGCTCTCCATGAAAGCTATGGTGAGCAATGCGAAGTCTTTGCCGACAATAATATTTGACGAGATTGACACTGGAGTTAGTGGTAAGATTGCCGAGGCTATGGCCAGAATAATGAGTGATATGGGTAACGGCGGCAGGCAGGTCATCTCCATCACCCATCTTCCACAAATAGCAGCAGCGGGACAGTATCACTACCGGGTACAGAAGATTGAGGACGCTGGACATACAAGAACCGAGATGATTCGTCTTACAAGTGCCGATAGAATAAATGAGGTCGCTCAGATGATATCAGGCTCAACAATATCCGAGGCTGCAAGGCAACAGGCGGAGGAGCTGTTAAAAAACAATCCGGCAATCTGATGAATCCAAGACCCTAAACTCTGTAACATACCCAGAACACACATACCCAGAACACACATTAACGAACGTTTTTTTGCTGGCTAATAAGGTGTGAAGCTGTGTGTGTTTGTATAACTAAAGGAAAATCTAAGCATAATGATGAAACATTATTATAATAACCAACCCAACGATTATTCATATATCGAGGTTGAATATGAATCTCCATTACTTGATTATCTCATAAAGAATGTATCTTTATCACGGAACAAGATAAAGGATATATTGAAAGGGCGTGGTATCCGTGTCGGAGGTAAAACCGTCACCCAATTTGACTTCCCCTTAAAACGGGGTATGAAGATTGCTATCAGCAAATCAAAGCGTAATGACACATTTAAGAGCAAATGGGTGAAGATTGTATATGAGGACAAATATCTCATCGTCATTGAGAAAATGCCTGGCATCCTGTCAATGGCAGGAGCTCATACCACTCTGAACGTCAAGTCTGTACTTGATGATTATTTCTCTAAGACAAGACAGAAATGCAGGGCACATACTGTACACAGGCTTGACAGAGACACATCTGGTCTTATGGTTTATGCAAAAGACATGGAGACAGAGCAGATACTTGAGCATAATTGGCATGACATCGTCTATGACCGCCGTTACGTAGCTGTTGTCTCAGGAGAGATGAAGGACGACGATGGGACAATCGCAAACTGGCTAAAGGACAACAAGGCATATTATACATATTCTTCTCCGTCTGATAATGGCGGGAAATATGCTGTGACCCATTTTCATACACTGAATCGTACAACGGAGCATTCACTTGTAGAGTTCAAGCTTGAGACAGGCAGGAAAAACCAGATACGAGTCCACACGAACGATATAGGCCATCCTGTTTGTGGTGATGTCAAATATGGTAACGGAGACGACCCCATACATCGTCTTTGCCTCCATGCCTATATGCTATGCTTCTACCATCCTATGACAGGAGAACCTATGGAGTTTATGACCCCCATTCCAACTGCCTTTAGAAAATTGTTCGTATAAATACAGACGTTTTATCGATGATGATTTTCGTCTGCACTCGGCATAACAATTAAGCAATCTTAATGTTCTGCTCTCGCTTGAACGAAAATTCTCGCCAATCCAAAGTGATCAAGCTCTCTTTGGTCTTATGGCTTAACGAAAACGTTCGTATAAATAAGCTAAACGCACGGTTTTGATAATTACCATACTCGCCATATCACATAGTTAGATAACACATTTTGAAATTATGGAAAATTTAGTTTATTATGCATCATGCGTCATTGTCATACTGATTGGCATATGGCTTATCAAGAGATTTGTCGGATGCCTTCTCCGGTCAGTTGTCTCTGTCATTGTCATTGCCATTTTGTTGTACGTGTATTTTGCCTATTTGGCATAGTACATTATTCCTGAATACCGCAATACATTTTAGTTTGACTTAATGTATTAGCATCTGGACAGCAAAGAGTTCTTGCTTGTCGTGAGCGGCAAAGACTGTCGGACGGCTCAGGATTATGTCATGTCAGATTTCAGAGAGAGGGGATGTTTGTCCTTGTCCGCTGGCTGAAATGTGTCCGGATATTACTAAGGGGGTGTGCCAAAAGCCAAATGACACATCCCCTTAGCCTAAAGTAAAGAATCAGCCGCATATATCTTTGTACTCCTCAAGAAACTCCTCCTCGGTCAAAATCTTAACACCCAGTTTTTGAGCTTTCAGAAGCTTCGACGGTCCCATATTCTCGCCAGCGAGGACAAATGTTGTCTTCCCAGATATCGACCCCACATTCTTGCCACCGTTGCGCTCAATTATCGCCTTATACTCTTCACGGCTATGCCTGCTAAACACACCGCTTATGACTACCGTCGTTCCAGACAGCCTGTCAGTCCCATTGGGGCTATCCTCACAAATCTCCATTCTCAGACCTAAGGTTTTCAGCCGGTTAATGATGTCAAGGTTACGTTCGTCGCGGAAATATCTTATAACGCTCTCCGCAATAACCCCACCGACACCTTCCACCTCCTGCAGGTCGGCTATTGAGGCTTTCATGATATAATCTACCGATTTGAAATGACGTGCCAATAACTTCGCTGTCGTAGCTCCCACAAAACGAATGCCAAGAGCGAAAAGAACCCTCTCAAAGCTCACATCGCGGCTCTCATCTATAGAACGGCATATCTTCTGTGCTGACACTATCCTATTGTCGTTTCCCCCCATGATAGCCTCTGGAGTCAGAGTGTACAGATCGGCAACATCCCGAATAAGTCCTCGATTATAGAAATCATCGATGGTCTCTGGACCGAGAGCCATTATGTTCATGGCCTTTCTTGATATGAAATGCTCTATCCTGCCTTTAATCTGCGGAGGGCATCCTAAGGCATTAGGACAATAATGGGCGGCCTCTCCATCGTATCTCATCAGTCTTGCACCACAAACAGGACATGTTTCAATGAACCTGACAGGTGGGGCTCCATTCTCTCGCGCCTCTGTATCAACCCCGACAATCTTCGGGATTATCTCTCCACCTTTCTCCACATAGACATAATCTCCAATATGCAGGTCAAGCGAACTGATAAAGTCCTCGTTGTTGAGTGTTGCGCGCCTTACTGTTGTTCCAGACAGCCGGACGGGCTCCATCTGGGCCACGGGTGTTATCGCCCCGGTCCTGCCGACCTGATAGGTGACATCGACCAGGCGTGTTCTTGCTCTCTCGGCCTGATATTTATAGGCGATGGCCCATCGGGGAGATTTGGCGGTAAATCCAAGTGTCCTCTGCTGTGCAATTCTGTTCACTTTGAGCACTACGCCATCTGTCGCCACGGGTAGGTTATGCCGTTCCCTGTCCCAGTAGGATATGAAATCCATTATCTCATCTATGCTATGGCATAATCTCATACCTTCTGACATCTTAAAGCCCCATGAGCGGCATGCCTCTATATTCTCGTAGTGGTTATCTGCTGGCAGATTATCTCCAAGAAGATAATAAAGGTATGCATCAAGTCCTCTTTCTGCCACGACTCTTGAACTCTGCGATTTCAAGGTGCCGGATGCGGCATTGCGAGGGTTGGCAAAGGGTCTCTCTCCAATATCCTCGCGTTCGTTATTCAGCCTTGTGAATGATGTCCAAGGCATCAGTATCTCACCACGTACCTCAAATATGTCAGGATACCCATTAGGCGTATTATCGGACGATAAAGCTGGCGACAGACGCAATGGGATGGAACGTATAGTACGCACATTTGCTGTCACGTCATCGCCACTGACACCGTCTCCCCGGGTTACGGCTCTGACCAGTTCTCCATGCTCGTAAGTGAGGGAAATGGAAAGACCGTCATATTTTATCTCGCAGCATATCTCAAAGTCGTCACCACCAAGTCCCCTGGCGACAGAATCATAGAATGACCTCACGTCACTCCCGCTGTATGTATTAGCCAGAGACAGCATGGGGTACCTGTGTTCTACCTGTTTGAATTGCTGGTTAATGTCATTGCCAACACGTTGTGTGGGAGAGTTTGCGTCATACATTTCAGGATGTCTTCTCTCCAACGATTCCAGCTCATGCATCATTAAGTCAAACTCCTGGTCAGAAATGAGTGGGTCATTCTTGACATAATACCGCATATTATGCATGTGAAGCTGCTGCCGTAGATTTATTATACGTTCTTGTTCTGTCATGGCTTGAAAAAATTATGTATAGGATTTTCTATCATTATGATAAAAGGGCTTCTGTACATATTTGCTGTAGAAAATTCATTTGCCCCAAAAGGCAAAAAGGTCAGTATAGAGAATACTATACTGACCTTTAAACCTTTAGTACACCCTTAGGGGCTCGAACCCTAGACCCACTGATTAAGAGTCAGTTGCTCT
>OBLI01003539.1_pt1 | contig 11881 bp, 12 predicted proteins | sample 1519701 | NCBI WGS metagenome assembly OBLI01 (sample SAMEA3663005, study PRJEB22513) | pig gut metagenome | biome: pig gut; feature: pig-associated habitat; material: faeces | place: France | collected 2012 | reverse complement strand
CTTACGCTGTTCCCAATCTTCCGTAAATCCTTTAAATCTTATATTCGGTTTATTGGCCACACCTATACCTCCCCAAATATTTTAACAAATTCCTTAACTGCTTCTTCTGTTTCCGTAGAATTGAATGTCATTTCTCCGAACATAGAAAGCAATTCTTGATTACACTTCTTAATTTCATCATTTGTATCCTTTATACTGCTTGTAAGCGCCTTTAAATCAATCGCTTCCTCTTCTTCGCTTGTATCAACATATCTCGGAATATTTAAGTTGAAATCATTTTCTTTTATGTCCTCATATGAGGCCAGGTAGGTCAATTTTTCAACTGTTTTTCTATCATTATAAAGTTCCAGAACCTTATCAATGTGTTCCTCATTCATAACATTCTGCTTCTTTTCCTTTTCATAAAGGTTGGAAGCATCTACAAACAATACGTCTCTTCCATCTCTATGTTTTTTCAAGACAATAATGCAGGTCGGAATTGACGTATTATAAAACATATTTGCGGGAAGACCGATAACTGCATAAATAGATCCATTGTTAAGCAATGTTTCTCTAATTGCCCCTTCTGCGGCACCTCGAAACAGAACTCCATGTGGCAATACAATCGCCATCGTTCCGGTCTGTTTCAAATGATAAAAACCATGAAGCAGGAATGCATAATCTGCCTTTGATTTCGGAGCAAGCTTTCCGCCATAATCCATAAATCGTTCGTCCTGCTTAAACCCTTCTGCTGCAGACCATTTTGCTGAGTAAGGCGGGTTCATGGTAACGACATCAAACTCGGTTTCTTCATCCGTTGGCCAGTCTGCATCCAAAGTATCACCATTTCGAAGGTGCTGATTTTCTGGAAGTACGCCATGAAGAAACATATTCATTCTTGCCAGATTGTATGTTGATGGCATCAGTTCCTGTCCATAATACTTGATATAATCAGGCTCCTTGGAATAATTTCTACAGCTGAGCATCAACGAACCAGAACCCATACAAGGGTCATATACCTGCAATCCCTTCTTCTCTTCCTGTCCGGTCATGGCTATTCTACACAGGATCTGTGCCGGTCCATGCGGTGTATAGAATTCTCCTGCTTTCTTTCCGGTCTCTGATGCAAACTGACCAATTAAATATTCATATGCATTTCCTAGCACATCACCTTTTGCATGAATTAGATCTGCGCCATCAAGAACTTTAATAACTTCTGCGACCGTTGCACTCTGTTTCTGATCACCGGTTCCAAGACGATTCGAATATAAATCAACATCAGCAAACAATCCATTGAATAATTCGTCGGACTCTTCAATACGATTAAATGCTGCCTGTAATTTTTCCCGATTAAATGCATTGTCTTTTGCATCATTCAGCATACTTATATACGTCATGTTCGGATCCAAAGTATAGTGTAAGGAAGTCTTTAATTCCTGTAACAAATCCTTTGCATCATCTGTTTTCATGACCTCTTCATACTGCTCCTGCGCTTCCTGTAAATCATCTGGAGTTTCATCATTAAGTAAGTCATAAACTTTTGCAAGATACGAATCTGATAAATACTTATAGAAGACCAATCCCAATAAATAGGTTTTATACTCGTTTGCATCCATTTTGCCTCGGAGCACATCTGCGCCACTCCATAATACCTGTAATAAATCTTTGCCTTCTGCCATATCTTAATTCTCCTCTGCACTTAACAAATCAACTCTATAGTTTACAGGAACCATACATAACTCTTCTAGCGATCCCTTTCTAATGCAATATTGTCCTTGTACTTTCTTTTTATCAAATTCATAAACGCGATATAAATAATAATTTTGGGGATTCAGCTTGCTTCTTTCTAATTCATTTGCAGTAATGAAAAATGTCGTATCTTTTGCCCCGCATGTTGTCTTTACTTCAATATACTTCTCATTTCCATCCTCATCGTACGACAGAATATCATAGCCATATCCATCACCTTTATCTCTCGCAGTCCATTCCACCTGCTTCGACTTTGGCAACTTATATTGCTTTATTGCCATGCACTCTTGATCATAAATGAATTGTTCGCCCAAATCCCCTAATGCCTTGTTTTTCTTTTCCTCTTCAATATAATCCTTTCCCGGTACTCCCTCAAGAACAATTGGCTTCTTAACTAACTTTAAATCGAACTCAGCTGGCTTAATCAAAATTTTCGAGTCAAGATCTTCCGGTTTCTCCTGATAATGCTTCGTATAAATAATATCTTGCACCAAAAGATGATAATCTGGATCATAATATTGTTTACGCCGCGGCTCATACATTTTTAGTAGTTCATCGTCATGCATTATAAGGTTATGTACATAATTACACATGCTCTCAAATTTGAAGAGATTTTCTATGTGGCCACTCTTGGGAGGTTCATCATATTCAATATAGTTCACAAAATCTTTGAACATAATGTACTTGTACAAATAATATTTTTCAGGATAACGTAAACTTAAATACACCATAATAGCCCTATCATCCTGATATGTATTATTTTCCTTTTTCTCTTTATATTTGTGTATAAGGCTGGTTGCATTCACTTTGAAATATTGAATTCTTTGTTCTAATGCTAGGCTTGTGTCATAAAGATTCCGGAACATTTTTCGTACAGTCTCTTCATCCTTTTCTGCCATCCATAAAATCATCCTTCTTGGATAATAGTGTGATGCCGACATTAAATTTGATGTATCCTTTAATGACTTTTTCAACATCCCCTTAAAGTCCACAGCTTCAATATCCCAATTGTTATGAAATGTCGTAAAGGCTTTCCACTTATAAATTTCCTGCTTTTCTATTTTCGTATAGTTCTGTTTATAAAAAGAAATAATATTCTCTAATGCTTTTTTATTCAACTCAACCTCTCCACGGCCATAATATGAATCCAAAAGATGTCACAGATAACATATTTTAGACTAAACAACGTTTTATTATGTTATTTGTGACATATTTTTCTTCCATAGCCTCTCTATATGTTTGATTTATAGTTTATCATTCCATATTGCTTTTCCAACTCATCCAAGCGCTTGTGAATATACTCTTTTGCATTTCCAGATAGGCGTATGTGGGCTTTCTGATAATGTTTCTTTGCAACACTTGAAATAGGTTCATTCCTTCCAAATGATGCAAGATATGCATCCGATCCTAGCTGATCCCATATTTCATCCATTGGGATTCCATTTTCAACTGGAGTGTCTAAAACATCTACATTTTTAATAATACAATACCACGGGAATCTATTCATCCAATTATATTTTTCTATCCACTCAGGTCTTACAGAATTTTTCTCTGTAAAACCTGCAAGATAACCTCTGCCAACGATAACCGGTTGATTTTTTCCTCTTACATCAGTCGTTAATGCAGCAAGATAAATCTCATCACCATCATTAACAGAATGAACCTTAAATGGGTAATTACTTGCATATTATATCCCCATCTATAACAATCTAGTTTATTATCTTTTCGATACCTATAGTGTATTATTTTCATCTATCAATATCAATATTTTCTTCTATTTTCCGACAATTTCAGCATTCCCCTTCTCCTGCTCTCTCACCTTCTCATTTCTTCCATCATCCGTAACCCGGCACACTGCTGTTCCCCCAACGACAAACACAATCTTCCCTTTCGCCTTATCGCCGATCTTGTCATAAAGTCTTCCGGCGCTCATGGATTCGCCCTGTACAGTGTATGGGCTGTTGGCTACATACCCACACTTGCCGAGTCCTTTGATTTTGACCATAATCGCTTCTTTGTCGTATTCGTTGTCGGGTTCTTTGACTAATTTGACTTTCATGCCTTTTTCCATGAACTGTGTTCCGTAGTAATGACTGCAGCCTGCGATTGTAAAATACATTTCTTCCATAATTGCGTCCACCTTTCCATCTGTTTGTTTTTACGCTTCTTTATGTTGAGGTCATATTATCGCAGTCAATGTCCTATAATCCGGTCAATGATTTCCATTACAAAAAAGGATTATGCATCTCTACATAATCCTCTAACAATTATTTGTATTATATTATTGATAAAATTGCTGGACAAAAATAGGTGGCATTTCTTGCCTTATCATCCTTTCTTAATATTCCTCTAGCAACAAACTCATCTAGCATATTATATAATGTGCCTTTGCTACCCGGAATTACTTCCTGAATCTGTTTTGCCTTAAATGCCGGTCTCTGAAATATTTCATCCAATAAAGGAATTGCATATTTTGAACTCATACCAGATATACATATATCTTTAAACTCATTGTATCTATCCAATAAAGCTTTTGCTTTCAAGGTATTAATTTCTGCCTGTTGAATTACACCCTCCAAAAAATATTTAATCCATGTTGCATAATCATTTTTTTGAGAAACCGCAGATAGTTTTTCCAAATACATTGTTCTATCTTTTTCAAAATAAGCACTCATATAAAAGGTTGGAACCGGAAGCATCTCTCGATAATACAAAAAAAGTGGTATAAGCAAACGACCTATTCTTCCATTTCCGTCTTTAAATGGATGAATCATTTCAAACTGACAATGAATCAAAGCTGCCTGAACCAATAAATCAACTTCATCAAAATGAATATATTGTTCAAAATTAGCCATATAATCCTGTGTTAATTCCGGTGGAAGTGGTGTAAATGTAATTTCTGCCGAATGGCCGATATAATTTTGCTCCGTCTTAAATTCTCCCGGACTTTTATTTTGCCCTCTTACATTATCCAGAAGAATTTTATGCATTTCTTTGATCAATCGAACACTTAATGGTAATTTATGTCGCCCTTCTTCTGAATCATCCGATATTGTCGACATTTTACCTAGCGCAAAGTACAGTGCACTCCTATAATTCATTACCTCCTGCATTTCATCCTTCGAAACGGATACTTCATTTCCAGCATCATAATTGATAAAATCTTCAATGGTTGCATGTGTGCCTTCAAGTTTTGATGAAAGAACCGCTTCCTGCGAAACCAAGGGAGATATCAAAAGCATCGGATTTATAGTATTGATCAAAAAACCCCTATATGCTCCCATAGCATTATTTGCTTTGGAAATCAGTTTAATTATTTCACAGTCATATAATGACTTAGAAAGTTCTATTGGCAATTTTTCAGGTATATGTGGTTTTGGCACGTTTAAAAAAATCTCCTCAAAATTCATTGCACATTCCGCCTTTCACTTTTGTTCATTATTTCCCTACATTTTAGACTTAGAAAATTCTTAGTATAAAATAGAATCTATCTTTAGACTAAAAAAATTATAGTTCAGAAATTTGTTATTTTTTTAACTACTCTGTTTTTTAGTTCAACAAATCATCTCTTTTTAAACTAATTTTATCTCTTAGTTCAAAAAAAAGCAATCCATTACACTATCTTTTTGCGAAATGTCACATTTTCATTATTACCACATTTTACTAAATTATATCCTTCTATTTCTCACAACTTCCAACCACCCGAAACACCTGCTCCGCAGTATACTCCATATTTTCATACGCGGCTTCCTCATGCATCGCCTCCTCAAGTGTCATCGCACCCGGAAGGATCGGAAATACGGCATCGATGAGCGGTGGATTCTGCTGAGTGGCGCGTGCGCCGCTATGTTCGACGCTGCCGGCAAGCACGATGACTTTGCAGCCACAGGCTTTGGCGCGGCGGGCGATACCAACCGGGGCCTTGCCCATCGCAGTCTGACCATCGAAGCGGCCCTCTCCGGTGACGACGATATCGGCGGCGCGAAGTTCGGATTCCGGCAGGACAGCATCAAGGACGATATCGACTCCCGGACGGAGTGTGCCGTTCAGGTACGATGCAAAAGCGAAGCCAAGTCCACCTGCGGCTCCGGCTCCCGGCTGATCCCGAAGGTCTGTGCCGAGTGTGGCGGCGGTCATGTCTGCCAGATGTGCCAATGCCACATCAAGTTTTTGAACGGTTGCAGGATCGGCTCCTTTTTGCGGTGCAAAAATATAACTTGCACCGTTTGTGCCGCACAATAGATTGGTCACATCACATGCTATTGAGAAGCGGCTTTCCTCAAGGCGTGGATCAAGTGCTTCGGTTTCGATCGTGGCAAGTTCGCTGAGTTCCCGTGCGTCCAATGCGATTTCGCTTCCGTCGGCTTTCCGGAAGCGGCAGCCCAAAGCACGCAACATACCGGTTCCACCATCGTTGGTTGCGCTGCCCCCGATGCCGATGATGAAGCTGCGGCACCCCTCATCCAACGCGTGCAGGATCATTTCACCCACACCGTATGTGGTGGTGTTCATGGGATTACGCTTCTCCGCGGGCACGAGCGGAAGTCCGGCGGCCTCTGCCATCTCGATGACGGCGGTATGATCCGGCAAAATGCCGTAGGTTGCTTCTACGGTTTCGCCCAGCGGTCCGGTAACGGGAATCGTGACACTTTCACCGGAAAGTCCGGATGCTAGTGCAGTCACGGTGCCTTCGCCGCCGTCTGCAACCGGTTTGACCGATACGATTGCATCCGGGATGGCTCGAAGAATGCCTGCCTTTGCGGCGGCTCCCGCCTGCAGGGAACTCAGGCTTCCCTTGAGGGAATCAATTGCTACTATTACATTCATACATTTTCTCCTACCCATTTATTTACATAACTTCTATCTTATCCATCTTTTTACAAAAACTCAACATTTCTTATTTATCCTATAAAACAATGCCTGCATATCATTTTCCTATGAATCAAAAAAGTTCATCCGCTTCAACATGATAACACCACTCAGCCTACGCTATAGAAAAAAGTGTCATGTGAAAACCCGAAGGCTGCCGGAGCGGGCGCGTCGTGATATGCAATCCCGATTTCTTGGAAACGAAAAACCTGCCCTAATGGGCAGGCTTAGCTTAAAATATAATCAACATGATTGGTCCGATGCACTCTCGTAGGTAAATGTCCGCAAGAATTGTTTCAGGCGATCCGTCTGTGGATTTTCGAAGAAATCCTTCGGGTTTCCTTCCTCCACGATTTTCCCACTTTCCAGGAAAACCATACGATCCGCTACCGCCTTGGCAAACTGCATCTCGTGTGTGACAATGACCATGGTTCTTCCTTCTTTTGCCAAAGCAAGCACAACATCAAGAACCTCTCGTACCATCTCCGGATCGAGCGCCGCTGTGATCTCATCGAGAAGCAGCACTTCCGGATGCATGATCAATGCGCGGACAATCGCCACTCTCTGCTTTTGACCACCAGAAAGCTGTCTCGGATAGTTGTCTTTCTTGGAGAGCAGACCGACGCGATCCAATAATTCGAGTGCCTCTTTCTCCACCTCTGCACGATTTCTTTTCTTTACCTTGATCGGTGCGAGTGTCACATTCTGCAGAATAGCCAGATGCGGAAACAGATCGTAACTCTGGAAGACCATACCTATCTTCTCTCTGTTTTTGCTCAGATTCTTTTTATTCGGATTGACCACTTCATCGTCGAGCAGAACCTCTCCTCCCTGAATATCCTCCAGTCCATTCAGACAGCGAAGCAGTGTGCTCTTGCCGCAGCCGGATGGTCCGACGATTACGACTACTTCGCCTTTTTTCACGGAAAGATTAATGTTATCCAGAACATTTATATCATCATAGCGTTTGCTTAAATTGTTGATGCGCAATATTTCGTCCATCTCAGTTCTCCCATCGTTTCTCAAGATATTTTGAAAGGCAGCTTATCGGCCAGCATGCGATAAAATACAGCAACAGGATCGTTGCAAATATCGCGAATGCAGCATTTGGAGAAGTCTTTCGGTTCGCTTCTATGATCTGTTGTCCTACTTTTAACACTTCCACGATTCCGATCATCATGACAAGACTCGTTGTCTTGATCATTCGGGTGATCAGATTGATGGAAAGCGGGATCATTCTTCTTATGATCTGTGGAATGATCACATACTGATACGTCTGTCCCAGACTTAGTCCGAGTGACTCGCTGCTCTCATACTGGATCTTCGGAATACTGATCAGCGATCCTCTGACCAGATCCGCCATCTCTGCAGTTCCCCAGAATACAAAAACAATGATGGACGCTGTCTCCGCCTCAATATTGATACCCATCGCTTTGGTTGCGCCAAAGTATACAATGAATAACAACACCAGCTGCGGCATAATTCGCACGATCTCAAGGTAGACTCTCGTAATCACCTGAATGACTTTGTTTTTGGATGTCATCAGCATTCCAAGCAGAATTCCGAGCACGATACTGATTACAACCGAAATAAGACTGATGCGAAGCGCTACCCACAGGCCTTGCAAAAGCCGGAGCATATTATTTCCTTTTAGTAAAATCTCAAATCCCATCTCGTTAATCTCCAAACATACGATATCTTACTTTGTGTTCGACCAGACTTCCCAGAACCGATACCGGAAGTAACATAACGATATAAAATGCGACAAGCATAACCAGACATTCTGTCGTATTGTAATACTGTCCGATCAGATCCTTCGCAGTAAACATCAGGTCCATCAGGCTGATTGCTGAAAATACACTGGTCTCTTTCAACAGAAAGATGATATTGGCCACGATCGCCGGTACACTGATCGACACCGCCTGTGGAAGGATGACGGAGCGAAACAGCTGCAGCCGGTTCATTCCAAGTGCCAATGCTGCCTCCGTCTGCAAGTCCGGCACGGCATCAAGTCCGCTTCGGAAGCTTTCCGCCATATAACTTCCTCCGAGAAGACCCAAACCTACCGATCCGCATACCTCTGCGGATATGGAGATTCCGATCTTTGGAAGTCCGAAATAGATGAAGAAAAGTTGTACCAGAAGCGGCGTGTTGCGGAACAATTCCACATACACCTTAACAATCTGCGCCAATACGGGAATCTTAAAATGCAGAATAAATGCTGCAACAACTCCTATCACCACGGACAGGGCGATTCCAATCCATCCTATCTTAATTGTCAACAAAAATGCCTGTGTATACAGCGGCATATAGTCCTGTATTACTCCAAAATTCATACTATCGCATCCTAACGCTTTCTAAGATTTGATTTACCCTGCGATCTTCTTACTCTGTTGCAGCTTCGGAATTGCTCTCCTGTGTCTTTCCGCCTTCGATTACCAGAGTATCCTCGTAATCTGCACCATATGTGTCAAGCAGTGTTGCTTCATAATCTGTATGGAAGAAGTTTTCTTTGCCAAGGCTTTCGATCTCACTGTTGATCCAGTCAAGTAATTCTGTGTTACCCTTGGTTACCGCCGGAGCGATGCTCTGTGGATCGCCGAGGGAAGAAATACCTACGACATAACCCGGATTCTCCTGTGCGTATGCGATAACCTCTGTGTTATCGTTTGCCCATGCAACACCGGTTCCATTCTCGAAAGCGGTCTTGGCTGCTGCATAAGTGTCAAACTTCTGAAGCTTGATGTCCGGATAGTTCTTTTCCAGATAGGTCTCCGCTGTCGTTCCGGAGATAACGATTACCTGATCGTCTGCACCGATCTGGTCAAGGCTTTCGATCACGTTATCCTCATGGGATACAACACCAAGCGCTACGTTCATATATGATGAAGCGAAGTCAACTTTCTCTGCTCTCTCATCGGTTACGGTGAAGTTTGCAAGGATGATGTCTACCTTTCCGGTCTCCAAATATTCAACACGGTTGGCTGCCTCTGTGGATACGTAATTGATCTTGACGCCGAGGTCTTTACCAAGTCTCTCTGCGAAGTATACATCGTATCCCTGATAATCGCCGTTGTCATCGACATATCCGAACGGGTTCTTGTCGGAGAATACTCCGATGTTGATTTCTCCGCTGTCTTTGATTTCATCGAGTGTGCGGTAAACCTGATCGCCTTTGGCCTGATCATTGCCTTTGGCTGATCCGCATCCTGCTAAAGCTGTCACTCCTAAGGCTGCCGCCAATATTCCGGTTACTAACTTTTTCACAAAATTCTTTTTCATCTTTCTCTTCCTCATTCTCTTTCTATTTTTATTTCTTTTTACATCTGCTTTGTAAGCTTGCTTTCTCCCTGCAACCGTCCTCACCCGGCAAAGAAAAAGCCTGGTTCTTGATCTCCCAGGCATTGGCTTACATTAATCTGTCATAACAAATTATTGCTTACAGGTGCATGACAAACGAGCCAGACACCCAACCGACTTACCTGCCTGGGAGTGCAGCATTCGACAACACATACACATGTTATTTAAGGTCGTTACGTTTCTCATCTTGTCATGTCTCCTTTCCTTTGATGGTTCGTAGTATACCCTTATATTCCTAGTATGTCAATAGGTATTCTAGTGTTTTTCAAAATAAAATTAAAAAAGACCTTCCGATGCTTTTTCAAGTATCGAAAGATCTCTTACTTTTTATATAAAATTAGTACAGCTTTGCTCCTGCCGGAATATGGTTATCAACCATAAGAAGATGAAGTTCTTCATCCTCGGAATCCTTAAGATTGTTTACTGCTTCCTCGAATAAAGGCTCAACCTTTACATTTGAAAAATCAATCTTCTCATTTGCTGTAAAGAATCCGTTATTATCGTTTGCAGCTTCTGCTGCATCTCCCTCGGAAGACTTGGAAGCCTTCTTGTCGGAGTCGAGTGACTTCATCGTCGGGAATTTTTTTGGACGCTTTTCACACCCTTGCAAATCCTTGTAAACCCTTGTAAAATGGGCGTTTGCGGGTTGTGTACTCTTTCACACCAAAAGGACTCTTTTCTAAAACACATCCATATTTTTTGATAAGTTCTCTTTTTTCTTTTTTAGCAGCCACCTCTTCTTCGGAATTGTGTGCATCCACAATTCTTTTAATAGTTCGATTTCCTGCTTCCGTTTTAGGAAGCGACACTCTGAACTCGCATTTATAGGAATCATCCGCTCTCTGATAATAGGTCAAGCTATGGTTGATATCAATCACTCGGCTCTCCATATCAATATCATCCCAGCGAATTCCGATCGCTTCTCCTATTCTGCATCCTGTTCCAAGTAAAAATACAAAGAACGGATACCAATGATAGAAGAATAACACAATCCGCAAAATATCTCTATTGTAGCCTGCGTTAGTTCCAAATTCGTAATGTTCATTCGTAATTACCATCCTGATCTTTAGCAAAGATCCCTGTCACTCTGATCTCTGTCTCACTGTACAGTGACTTTAATCCTCTTGTACATTCCGTTCTGTGCATACACATAAATGTAACAGGTGCCTTTCTTTTTGGCTTTGATCACGCCCTTGCTTGTCACAGATGCCACCTTGCTGTTGCCGCTCTCGTACTTGATATTTTGATGGCCTGCGATTGGCTTGTCTTTGAGTACCTGCTCTGCCTTGATCGAAAAGGTCTTTCCGACTGTCAGAGAGACAGAAGTCTTATTTACCTTGACAGACTTCGCGTTGCCGTATTTGCCGCCGGTGGTGGTGGAATGTACCACCTTGGACTTGGCGATCCATACTTTCTTGCCATCTACCAGCTTATATGCCTTGATGTAGTACTTGTAATAGGTGCCTCTTGCAAGTTTTGTGTCGATCCACGAGGTTGTCGTGTTATCCTTGATGGTCACCTGTTTCACCAGCTTGTAGGTCTTGCCTTTGCTATTACACAGGTTTCCGTAAATGACATAGCCATCTGCTCCGGTCTGCTTTGTCCACTTCAGCACATTCGTTGTCCTTGTGCTGGTGGGGACGCGCAGCCGCAACTTGCTGTAAGACGTATCCATGGCAACCCTGGCATCTGTATCAGCGCTGTCGGCCTTCTCCTCTTCCGGTTTCAAAGTCTCGTTTTTCTCACCGGTATCATAGATCACCGCATAATCAGAGAAATGGGTTGCCGTAAACATCAGCTTTCCAGTTTCGTACTTTGTCTTGTAACGGGTCATCTCGCCGTTTTCTGCCACGTATACCAGATGATAATAGCTGGTGTCCTTTCCTGCCTCCGGCGTAAAGTCGATGGACACGACTGCCTTTCC
>OBLI01003538.1_pt1 | contig 11883 bp, 10 predicted proteins | sample 1519701 | NCBI WGS metagenome assembly OBLI01 (sample SAMEA3663005, study PRJEB22513) | pig gut metagenome | biome: pig gut; feature: pig-associated habitat; material: faeces | place: France | collected 2012 | reverse complement strand
GTCCATCAAACAGGCGGATGGTGCGATGGGCTATCTTGGCATCATGCTCATTATGTGTTACCATGACGATGGTGGTGCCCGCGTGCTCTCATCGTTTTGTAAATGCGAAACAAGTTCGACCACAAAACACATAAAAGTATTTTGTGGTCGAATATCATTCAATTATTAAAATATCAAGTATCTAATCTAATTATGGAACTGCTACTGGAGACTGAGTGGCGATAGCACCACCATGTCCTAAGAATATAAGGTTCATAGGTCTATTTGTAGCATACGCCTTACCGATTTCCCCAATAGTTTGGATGCGCAGTTTTTCTAGTACAACAGCATCCTCATACTTCTTCTTTGTCTCATAATCCACATCGGTCTTTACGACTTTAGCAACCTGCGACAGAAGTGCCATCGCTTCTTTATAGCACTTGGCATCAGGATCGACCGAAGACAAGATTGCCACCACAGGTACGCTACCAGCCTGAGTAGGATTGGAACTCCAAAGAGCCTTAGCCTCATTCAACCGAGCCAAGAAATAGGTATCCCGATAAAGAACATAGATTCTCATAGCCTCCTTCATTGCAGAATCATAGCCATTGCAGCAGGTAGGAACCACCGCCAACATGGCAAGAGCCTCCTCATAATTTTTGAAGGAAGCCTTGGAACGTGCTTCCTTAATTAGAGAAGGTAGTTGCGAATCATAATAGTTTATAATCTTTTTCTTTGCACCAGAAAGGAAAGTATTGATTTTTCCATTCCCTGCATTCAACTGACGTATCGCATTCAGCGAAGCCTTTGTTTCATTAGAGCCCACGCCCTTTACCTCAACATATACAGAAGCAAAAAGCTTTTGGTTGTAAACATCCACAAGATACAATGTAACCCCAAATACATTGGCTATCTGGGTAGGCGCACTACTTACAATATATCTGTCCAACTGATCGAACTTTGCCGTAATGGCAAAATTTGCATTTTTCCATCCCACATCCAACTTCGACTGGGTGATAAGACGTTCCAACTGTGTCTGTAAAACAGAAGCACTCTCGGCAGTAACATGAGCAAAACCCTCATCCACAATCGCCGACATCGGGATATTGCAATCTTGCGCCAACATCCCCTGCGCCGACAAGAGCAAAGTCGATGTCAGCAAACACTTATATATAATCTTTCTCATTGCTGTAACCTTTATTTTTCACCAAATATCAACTCACACTTACCAAGACCCTTATTTACGGTCTTGATTGGAATATTATAAGGAGCAGCCTTGAAAAAACGGGCCATATTGCGAGCAAACGAATAGGTATCCATAGCTTGTCCATTCTCCTTATACAAAGGTATTCTCACTTGGTCGTAAATAAGCGTAGTTTCTGTTCCGTCGGACTTATTGAAACGATGATTCACACAATTGTCGCTAAGCCAATTATCGATAACTTCATTGAGTTCATAGTCACCATATTCTTTCTCGAAATCCAAGCCGGAGCCATTATCAAATACTTTCATTATAAGAGATATTTCTCTACCATTCTGCATCATATCCTCAAAATGAGATTGCAAACGCTCGCAAAATTCATCCATGTGATCTTGTACAGCCTCTTCGAGCAAAACTGGAAGTTCGGCAGAAAAAGATCCCTTGCCTGTACCCTCAGCACCAGCCACTTGTTTGTCAGAATAAGCATCCAAGGCACGAAGATTATATGTAATAGAACTTTTTGGTCCCATCTTATTCTCCGTCCAATCTATTTCCATGATGATGTCCGGTTTGGCACGACGGCGCAACCTATCCAAAGGGCTTTCTGCCACAGAATTTCCAGCCTTGCTGGTCAAGAGCGCATCCTCGGCAGCATCATTATTGAGGGTTTTCAAAGTTTGCTGCAAATCTTTCAATGGAAATCCCCTATCAGCCATCAGATTGTTGATTTTCGAAATAACAGCATTCAACTGTTTATCCGTAGAAACAGCAGCCTTATAATCTGGCACTTTTTCCTGAGTTCCCTGATTGTCATAAGTCTGCATATACCCATGCTCGTTACACCATGCATCACTTGGCATTACCATGAGAGTAGGTTTCTTCGCCTGTCCAAAAGCAGCAACAGAAAAAATACCTAACAGGGCTATCATCAGCATTTTTCTTATCTTCATAATATTTACTTTTTATAAGTGATCTTTATCTATTACATTATCAGCCTTTAAACGCGCCTTGAGCTGTGAACGGAGCACTCTAATGGTCATCTCATACGAATAGCCTACCTTATCCTTGCTCTTATTAGCAGAACGCTTCTTGGTATCTCTAAGAGTAACATATTTTTTATACTCTCCTCCATCAGCAAAAAACACATTGAAATAATCCTCATATCGCTCGCGAGCATTCACTTCTGTCACCAAAGGACGCATATTGCATCCCGATACCCCCTCACGAATACCATCAAATACCACAGCCCAAACGGCATTCTTCATGGCTTGCTCCTTAGCATCTGAACGGTTACGACCATAACCCAGTACTCTCAAAGTCTGGGAGCCATCCAGTTCCACCCCCATACACTTTATAGAAGAACGGTCGTAAATTGCCTGCTTCTGCGCCATAATTGTAACAGAGGTCGTAAAGACCATTAGCATACACAAAATAACTTTCTTCATAATCGTAATATTTTAAAATTCATAACCAAGTTTCAAGCCAAAATAGCTATAATTTTGCTTTACACCGGCATTATCCTTGAGATTTGACAAAGTATAAGCAACACCAACCTGAAAGTTATTGCGAAGTCCACCAAAGCTATAACCTATGGTAGGGCTAAAGAAAGCACCTTCTTTGGTGATACCACCAACATTGACCGACCAAAAAGGAACGCCATCCCTATCCTGAGCTGATATGAAATTACCACGGACATTGGCAAAGATTGGTATTCCAAACTTGCTATTGGTATTTCTCACACTAGCATTATTAACATACATCCTGCCTCCAAAACCTACACCTAAGCGCAAAAACTCGTTTATGCGATAACCACCAGTAAAGGTTAGGTTCACATATTGCATATTAGTTTTATGCTCCATGATGCTACTACCACCTTCTGTCTCTACGGCACACCAAAATCCCTTTTCTTGTGAAGTATAATCACGATAATTTGAGCCCTTAGGCTGTTCAGGAATACGTACATCACGATACTGACCAAAAGAAGGCAATGCTAACAATACAAATAATATAAAACTGATAATTCTCATATTCATCAATATTTATTAGAAGTTAAAAACCGGCAGACAGAGAACGTACTACACCAGCCTTTTCCAAAGCCTTGCGCAATGCCTTCTTGTCTACCTGAACAATAGCGCCACTCTTTACTCCCTTGGATGTCTTCACACGTTCATAAGAACCAGCTATAATACTAGCATAATTTTGACATTCACCCTGCACAGCAAAGAATCCATTACAAAATTCGGAATGGCTTGCTTCAGACTCTGCTGGTGCCATCGCTGGTTGTTTAGCACCACTATTATTTCCCGAACAACCTCGAAAAACAACACCATGAACAGCAGCACGCTTCAAGTCTTGATCTGTCACCTTCTTGGAATACACGAAGACCTTGACCAACAGCATGCCTTCATTGCCAGATCCTGCCCCAGTTATATCATACTGAGGCATCTCATTACCCTTTGCAAATGCAACAAGAGACAACATTAGCATTAGGCATAACAAACTCAAAATTCTTTTCATTTTCCAAATAATTTATTTATTCGTAATTTCCCTTATCAACATTCCTTTCGCAAAGTTTTTACCGCTGATGGCACGGAACGTAGTATAGTTCAAGTTACTGCCTACTGCACCTTCCTCTGTAGCCATAAATCGATTGTCCCAAATTTGCCCCTCTATAGGTTGAATCTCACCCACCTTTTTATATTTATGAGAGCCATTTTCCAACAATACGACTTCAAGGACTTCGTATCTCGACTTAGCTGTCACGCCCTCCTTCTTACCAATATAAGCCGTAAGAGGTTCTGCTGTCAAAAGTGGAGTCTTGGTTCTAAATTCCTCATAACTACGTTGTAAATCCACCACATTCTCATCAATGGCACGCTGGCAAGCTTTTCTTACCATCATAATTGGCTCATCCTCCTTAATACCAAGGAAAGAAGTAGTGCCGCCATGGCTTTCTACTTTACCTACATATTTCAAATGATAATTAGGACGAGCCTTTTCAAAGTTTTGTTTTTTTGCAGCATCAGCCCCTACGCCATATTGTTCCTGATAAAACAAATTAGCCTGGTCCTGATTCCAATCCAAACGATAAAGAAACGTATTGATTCGGACAGAAAAGCCCTTTAAACTCTCAGCAATATCACCTATGTTATTGCCCAAGTCCTTATAACTGTTCGAACCAGTATATGCAGCAGCAACCTGTCCCAATACCTTGAAGATAGAACCTACCGTCTTAGAGCCCTTACTCTTATCTATATATCGAATGTCATTAACAACCACAAAGGTATTACCAATTAAGTCTTCACCTGCATCTTGTAACAACGCCATTCCACGAGCAGAATGCTTAGCCAACTGGCGGTCAAACTCTGTTGCATTATAAAGTCCGCGTTCCTTTACCAACTCCATATCACAAGCACCAGTATAGATATCCCTATTGAACCAGCGTCCCACCAAGCGACTTGCAACATTATTGTCTTTCAGGAATTTCGTTATCACAGGATTTTCCTTATCACTCTTTGCGCCATCAAGCTTTTTATCAAGATTAAGCACCTTTACACTAAGGTCATGATTATTAAACTTATCCGGAACAGGAATCTGTAAGAAAGCCTCCTTTATCTCGTTAGCAAACTGTTGGTCTGTATGATTCACCATCAAAGAATATAAAGAACTGCGACGATAGTTCATCACATCTTCATGATCCGCCTGGGCGTAAGAAACCATGACGGCAGTACACATCATAAGTGTCAATATTATCTTTTTCATAATCTCCTGCTTTTTAATAATTCCACTCACCCTCATCCAAAACTGAATTTAAATCATAACTACGGTTTTCCTTAGTTATATCCAAGAGGATATTTTTCTTCTCAGCCACAGTCAGCTTACGATTTCCTCGTTTTTTGAGCTGCTCCATAACGAGTTCTACATAGGTAGTAGACACCGGTAAATCAAACAGCACCACATCATTAGTATTCACCAAATAGCCAAAACACTCTCTCCGTCCCTCAGGATTGACAGAAGCTATATCCTTATGATTGGTATTAGGGACAAATAATTGAGAACGATTTACCTCTGAATTTTCTATTTTCATACCAACTGGGCGAACATGAGCGATGCCCTTAGAGAAATTGGCAACTGCCTCATAACCTAAGTCATATATTTTTTGCGATGTCACATTAAAATGATAAAACAAGTTATCAGATTTCTTCACCCAGAAATCTTGACAACCACGCTCGCTTGGTAATACTATATTCTTGTAAGACAAAGGAATAATTTTATTTCCCGAGGCAGAATAAGCCCCCCACAAGCTATCCTTCATAACCACTAAGACATCATAAGTATTTGAAGCTACAAAATCATATTGAAAAGGAATTACCTCTTTGCCAGCCTTAGTAATGGCTCCATATCGAGTTCCTTTTTTGACAGAATAAACCGCTAGACCACCTTTTTCTGTAGGGAAATTGATATCCTCATAGTTAGACAGCGAAACTATGTCTTGATTATAACTATCAAACACATCCCATTTTCCAGAGGCATTCTGTGCGGCCCACTCACCATTCTGGCTATGTTTCAATTGTTTGTAATCCTTGCGCAATATCTTACCTGTCTTATCGACAAAGGCCCAAGTCTCACCATTAACAGGTGCAATATCGCCATCAAAATCGCCATGAGTCCAGAACTTTATATCAGCTATACCCGATTTAAACTTAGCTGCAACGAAGCCCTTACCTGTATCAAGATTGTGATAGCCACAAATAGTTTGCTTCTTCTTGATATCATAATATCTGACCATACCACTTTGTGGTAGCATCAATTGGTCATACACTCCCATCTTAAGGATTTCCTTGCCATTTTCATCTATAAGACCACATCCTGTGATGCCAAAAGGATCATTATTAAAACCGATATACTTACAATCTGTTTTCAAGGTATCTTTCAAAGAATGAATTGCTGCCGACAAACGCAATCCTTCGTTGTAAGGAAATACGCCCTTGGTATTGTAAGAAAACTCATGAATTCCCTTATATTTTGGAGTAACCAGTACTCTACCATTATCATCAATGATACCCAATTTTGCATTGAGCATATACTGCTTTTTATCGGAAGAAGAAGACTGCTTTCCCCCAACCGCAACTAAAGCCTTGCCATAACAATTTGGCTTAGAAATAAAAGAATACTTAGTTGGAAGAACCACTTTTCCATCATGGCTTGCCAATCCCTGTATCTTGCCTGTCTTTATCAAATAAAGGGACTGATTCCAAGGCATAATAGATGTATACTTCAGAGGTAAGACGACCTTACCCCTTTCATCTATTATACCGGACTTTCCTGATTTAGTTACAATCGCATATCCACCTGAAAATGGATAGGCACTCTCGTAAGCACATTTAATCACTTCGGCTCCATTTTTATCAACGAACCCGACTTTACCCTTCTTATTAACATGGATAGTTAAATCCTGGGCTTGGGCAACGCAAGCAAAAGTCACACTTGCTACCATTAAAATCTTTCTAAGCCTCATAGTTCTTATACAAATTTATGAATAAATAATCACTTACTAAAGTTTTCACCCCAAAATAATGGAAGAAACAGTTTCTCACTAAAAGTTGTATCTTTGTAATCGATAGAAAACAATAGAACAACGGTTTTAAGAGTAAATATATATATGGATGCAAAATTAAGATTTTTTCTGAATTATACAACATTTTAAGTGTTAAAAGTTGTTGCGAACCATTTAAAAGGCTTTTTAACCGATTGGCGCATGGCAATTACTATTATAGCATGTTATGTAGAGCTACTATAGACAGACAAAAAATCTTTTTCGAGAATTCGCTACAAGCATCATGCTCATTATGTGTTACCATGACGATGGTGGTGCCCGCGCATGATAAGGACAAGAGCCGTACAAAAACAGCATTTCTACTGATAATCAAGCCATTATACAAAAACCCTTATTAAACAAAACTGTCCAACAATTAGACACCACCGCCTAATTGTTGGACAGAAACCTCAAATTAAAGCTGATCATTCTAAACAGCAGCTAACACTCCTGCCATGTCAAGGAATGACTATATAAAACTTTTCCATATTCTCCAAAAGAAGAAGAATGCTTCTAAACACTTCAGAAACGATAGACAGCAAAGCTGTGTGGCTTCAATGTGGCATGAAGCAGGATCTCTCCTTTCTTATTTCTTCACAGGCACAAGGACAAAGCTGAAGCTCTTGTTGCCGGCATGTACGCGATAAGGAGCCAAAGGCCATGCGCCCCAGGAGTTCTCGCCTCCCACTCCATAATGTTCGCCATCGAGGAAGAGGTTGGTGAATCTTGACTTCTGCAGATTAAAGCTGTGGCGCTGTTCCTTCTCGTCGCCATCGTCCAACTCGTCGGTATCGAAGTGAAGGGCTGAGGCATAGAAAGGCTGACAGCTCTTTACCGTCAGTCCGAAGCCATTGCTGTCGGTCTGCTTCCACCAGCGCAAATCGCTCTTGGTTCCGCTTTCCTGCGGACGGATGTAGGGGAAATATTGATTGTCGGCCTGGTCGCGATAGATGCCTATGCGCATACATTCCTTTCGGTCGGAATAGTTCTCTATAGGTCCTCGGCCATAGTACTCGCTCTCTGACATATCGTAAGGCAACTGCATGAGCATGCCGAAGCGGAAGAGGTCGCCCGCCTTCTCGCCTTCTGCCATCTGAAGGGTTTCGGTGACTTTCACCATGCCTGTATTCGCCATGACGAGATAGGTCACCGACAGGTCGGCTTTCAGTTGTGGCAGGGTGTAGGTGGCACAGATGCTGAAGGTGTTCGCCTTCTTGTCCTTCGCTGTCGTGAGGGTTTTCAGAGTCAGCTCAGGCTGCTTCCACAACTTGAACTTCTTCTGCAGACCAGCGCCCATGTCGTTGTCGGTGGGAGCTCGCCAGAAGTTGGGTTTCAAGGTTCCGCCCTCGCCCAGGAGCGACTTGCCCTGACAGGTAAAGGCAGAGATGAGTCCCGTGGCGCGGCTTATCTTCAGGGTGAGGTCGGGAGTGACGACAGCCAGGTCGGCTTCGCCCTTCCGGTCGATGAGTTTTGCCTTCACGTTCTTGTCGGCTGGGGTGCTTGCCTGTTTTGACGCACAATGTCCGCAGCATGATTTCTCCTTCACCGCCAACTGACTGTAGGCTATGATCTGTCCTGCCTCCATGAGCGGCTCTGCCTTCTTCAGGCGGAAGTCAATATCGAGGAACACCTCCTTGCCCTTCACATTCGACAGGTCGTAAGGAATGGTGAAAGTCTTGGTCTGCTGTGGAGCCACGTCGATGTGGGCAAGGGTTCCGTTCTGAGTCTCCACGCCATCTTCTATCAGGCTCCACGCCAGGGCGCAGTTGCTCAGGTCGGCGAAGAAATTCTCATTATATACATTCACCTCTCCCTTCTGAGCGTCCTTCATCGTGGTCCAGATGTTCTGATACTGATAAGCCAACTCGTAGGCATGAGGATTGAGCTGACGGTCGGGACCTACGATTCCATTGCAGTTGAAATTGTTGTCGCTGGGGTCGTATTTGTTATAGTCGCCACCGTAGGTGTATTCTATCTGCCGCAACTGCTCGTAGCTCATGTCATCTGCCTTGATGCTCATAGGCTTCTGTGGATGGCGATGCAGTGCCTGGTCGACGAAGTCCCAGTCGAAACCGCCCTGGAAGATGGGATACTTACGCACAAGCGCCCAATAGTCGCTCAGATTGCCACCCGAGTTGCCCATGGTGTGGTTGTACTCACATTGTATAAGAGGCTTGTTGCTCGCAGGATCCTTGCTGTATGCCTCGCAGTCTTTCACCGAGTAATACATCGGACAGTAAATATCGGTTCCATCACCATGACCTGCCTGCTCATACTGCACAGGACGGCTCTGATCCTGACTTTTGATCCACTTGTAAGCCTGCATGAAGTTGTCGCTCATCACGGTCTCATTGCCCAGGCTCCAGGTTACGATCGAGGGATGGTTGTAGAAGTTGCACACGTTGTGCTGGTTGCGCTCCATAATCTGTCGGGCAAACATAGGCTTTCCGGCTGCGGCATCCTTGCCATACTGGAAACCGTGACTCTCCTGGTTGGCTTCTGCCACCACATAGATGCCATACTCGTCGCAGAGGTCGTACCAACGTGGATCGTCGGGATAGTGACAGGTTCGCACGGCGTTGATGTTCAGTCGTTTCATCAGGCGTATGTCCTGCAGCATGCGCTCCATGCTTACCACGTATCCACCATCAGGATCCATCTCATGACGGTTGGCTCCCTTGATGAGTACAGGCTGCCCGTTGACCAAGAACTGGCGGTTCTTTATTTCCACCTTGCGGAAACCCACCTTGACGGGTGTCACACTGGCCTGGCGCATGTCGGCTCTTTTGCCAACTCCCGACAGCGAAACCTGCAGGGTGTAGAGATAAGGTGTTTCGGCTGTCCACTTATGAGGATTGTCTACCTTCATAGACAGCTGAGCCAGACCATTCTTGGCAACCCCGACAGCTGTTGTCACCTGCTTGCCGTCCTTGTCGAAGAGGATGAGGTTGAGGGTTCCGTGGCCCTTCACCTTGGCTGCCACCTGCAGCACGCCGTCCTTGTAATTGTTCACCAGATCGGGAGTGATGCGAATGTCCTCAAGCTGCAGATGGGCGTCACGGGCATAGAGATAGTTCTCGCGAGCCACACCACTCAGACGCCAGAAGTCCTGATCCTCGCACCAGGAACCGTCGCACCAACGGAATGTCTGGAAGGCTATGAGGTTCTTGCCCTTCTTTAGGAAGGGAGTGATGTCGAACTCGGCTGCCACCTTACTGTCTTCTGCATAGCCGGCAAACTGTCCGTTCACATATAGATAAATATTGGAAGTTACGCTTCCGAAGTGGGCTATCACCTGCTTGCCGTCCCAGTTGGCAGGAATGTCTATCTGTCGACGGTAAGAGCCCACATGATTGTCCTTGACTGGCACGGCAGGCGGCTGCTCATCGAAATGTCCGCGCCAGGCAAAGCCTATGTTCACATACTCCGGCTGACCATAGCCGTTGAGTTCCCAGTTGCCAGGAACAGGAATCGTGCCCCAATGAGAGTCATCGAGGTTGGTAAGATAGAAATCTGTTGGGCGCTGGTCGGCATTCTCCACCCACTTGAACTTCCATATTCCGTCAAGAGAAAGGAAATTCTGACTCATCGTCTTGTCTACACTGGAAAGATTGCGGCTCTTTACCACTCCGCCTTCCTCATACACCATGTCGGCAAAGGGATAGGTGAAGAAGGATGTGTGAAGAGGCAAACGGTTGATTTCGTTCACCTGCAGGTCGTGCCACTCGGTGAAAGTGGGTTGCTGAACGGTTGTCTTGTTCATTTTCCGGGCTGTTGTCTTAGGCTTCTTGGCTCCGTAAGAGTACATGGTCAAAGCTGCCAAACCTAAAGTAAGGAATAGTTTTCGTTTCATTGTTGTTGAATGATATAAAGGGATTTGTTGGGTTTATCCAGTTCATCAGAGTCCCCTTGCCGCAAGCGTCAGGAACTCTATTTTTGCAAAATTGTTGTTGTCTTGCTGCAAAAATAAGTGTTTTTTCTGACTTGGCAATCATTCTTTATGTTAAAAAGGCTATCTTTACACTTATTCTCTTAAAAAGGATGACTTTGTATCGACATACAGACAAACATCTACGCCCGTCATTCTCACTTTTCAAACTGGTAAAATGAATCAGCCCAACGGGATAACTCAACTCCCGTAAAAACTCCTGAAAGAACTCCCAGACCAGCAAAACACAAGAATAATTAAAACTTTTCAATATTCATCGAAATAAAATGAGAAAAAACTTTGCTATATTGTAAAAAAAACAGTATCTTTGTCACCAGAAACAAACAACATAACAACATTAGGAACATGATGACTATCGAAGAATACAGAGCTGCCATATTGAAGGCTTTGCTCGATGCGAAAAACGAGGACGGCACTCCTGCCATCACAGCCAAGGAAGCAGAGGAAGCCCTTCGTGGCTTTACGGATGACGAACTGAACGACGGCATTCTGTGGAACACACCAGAAGACGTTGCTGCCATCATCCTTGAAGGTGTATAGACCTTCAGAATAGCTGTTACGAGTTTTTTATTCTCTGCTCTCGGTACTATTCTCGAAAGAGTGTAGACCTCTGGGGGAGATTGCCCTTAAAATTTATCGTGATTTATTTTGCATTGTCCTTTATTTGCAGTAACTTTGCACCGCAAAACACATTCCTGCCAAAGAAGGAGAATGTTTCTTGCATAATTATTGAATAATTACCGGTAAAATTAGTATAAATGAAGATAGAAAACGAAATCATCAGCTCGGTCATCGCTGCGGTGAAAGAGCTTTACGGACAGGACGTGCCTGAGAAAATGGTGGCCCTGCAGAAAACCAAGAGTAATTTCGAAGGCAACCTTACCCTCGTCGTGTTCCCATTCCTCAAAATGTCAAAGAAGAAACCTGAGGATACTGCACAGGAAATTGGCGAATACCTGAAGAAGAACTGCTGCAATGTGATTGCCGACTTCAATGTGGTTAAAGGTTTCCTGAATCTTTCTATCGCTCCTGCCGCATGGGTAGGACTCTTGAACACCATCAACGCTGACCCTAAGTTCGGTGAGAAGCCTGTTACAGAGCAGAGCCCGCTCGTCATGATCGAGTACTCTTCTCCTAACACCAACAAGCCTCTCCACC
>OBLI01003537.1_pt1 | contig 11887 bp, 6 predicted proteins | sample 1519701 | NCBI WGS metagenome assembly OBLI01 (sample SAMEA3663005, study PRJEB22513) | pig gut metagenome | biome: pig gut; feature: pig-associated habitat; material: faeces | place: France | collected 2012 | reverse complement strand
CATACTCGTAGGCCGACACGATTTCGGGATTCTGCAGGATGCTGCCGTCGGCGCATGCGCGGTTGATTTTCACAAGGTCCTGATAGACGATGCGGCCAGCGCCGATGTTGAGGTGGCCCACTTCGGAGTTGCCCATCTGTCCGTCGGGCAGACCCACGTTTTCACCCGAGGCCAGCAGTTCGGAGTGCGGGTAGGTGGCTTGGAGGCGGTCCATAGCGGGGGTGGGAGTAGAGAAGATGACGTCGCCGTGGTTGTGCTTACCGATGCCCCAACCATCGAGAATCATGAGGAGTGCTTTCTTTGCCATATTTTCTGTTTTGAAGTTGTATTGTTATGCTGTGAGCGTGCATGGGGGCAGCAGCCTTACGGCACACGGCCGCATGCACCTGGTAGTGGCATGCGGCCGGTGTGTAGGGCTTGCTTCAGTCCTTTTGCGAAGCGCTGTTAATCTGTTCGTTGACGGCTTTCACCTTCTGCTGCATGAGGGCGAGGTCCTCCTTGAGGCGTGCCAGTTTCTTCTCGATGTCGGCCACGAGTGAGTTGCCCTTTTTGGAGCTGGCGCGGAAGAAGGTGAGGTTGGTTTCATAGTTCTGAATTTCCTGCTTCTTGGCCTCAAGGGCGTTGAGCAGACGGGTACGTTCGCGGGTGAGCTCGTTGCCTTCCTTCTCGGCCACGTTGCGGCGGAAGTTGTCCATGTGGCGTCGACCAGCGTTCTCGTGCAGGGCGTTGTAGATGGTGTCGCAGAGTTCGCGGTAGCGTCGGTACATTTTTTCCTTTTTACGGAAGGGCACGTGTCCCACTTCCTGCCACTCGGCCTGGAGAGCGCGCACGGCCTGAAGCTGGTCGGCGGCGGGCTCAGCAGCGAGTTTTTCGAGCTGGGCAAGAATTTCGTTCTTACGGGCGAGGTTGGCTTCTTCCTCCTTGCGCTGCCCTGCGTTCTGCTCTGCCTTGCGGTTGAAGAAGGCGTTGCAGGCGTCGTTGAAGCGCTTCCACACGGCGTCGCTCACCTTATGGGCCACGGGTCCGGTCTGCTTCCACTGCTTCTGGAGTTCCACGAGCTTCTGCGTGGTGGCGGCCCAGTCGGTGCTGTCCTTGAGTTCCTCGGCCTGCGCGATGAGGCTGTTCTTGGCTGCGAGGTTGGCTGCGAGTGTTTCGCGCATGTCCTTGAAGTAGGAGGTCTTCTGCTGGAAGAAGGCGTCGCAGGCTGCGCGGAAGCGTTCGAAGATTTCGTTGTTCACCTTACGCGGTGTGAAGCCGATGGTTTTCCACTCGGCTTGCCATGCGAGCACCTGCTGTGTGAGTTCGTCCCACTGCTGGTAGGTGCGTGCCTCGTCGGTGCGGAGTGTTTCGACCTTTTCGCAGAGTTCGGTTTTGCGTGCCAGGTTCTGCTCCTCCTGTGCCTTGAGTTCTTCGAAGTGCTGCTGGTGGCGCTTGTTGACCACGGTGGAGGCGTCCTTGAAGCGTTTCCATATTTCGTCGCGCAGTTCCTTGGCCACGGGGCCTGTTTCGCGATACTCTTGGTGCAGTGTCTGCAACTGGTGGAAGGCGGCGATGACGTCGTCCATGGCGGCGAGCTTTTCGGCGGCCTCGCAGAGTTGTGTTTTGATTTCAAGGTTCTTCTTGAAGTCGTAGGCACGCATTTCGTGGTTGAGGCGGAGCTGGTCGTAGTACTGCTCTACGTAGAGCTGGTAGTTTTTCCAGAGTTCGGTGGCATTTTCAGCCGGCACGTTTTTGATTTCTTTCCACTCCTCCTGCAGTTTCTTGAGTTCGTCGTAACCCTTGTCGGCCTCTTCGGGCGACACGGCCATGGCCTTGATGCGTTCGATGATTTGCAGTTTGCGCTGGAGGTTGGCCTGCTTTTCGCGCTCCTGCTCCTCGGCGGCCTTGGCCTTCATCTCGCGTATGAGCGACATTTGCGCCTTGAAGTTTTCCTCCTCGGGGTCGGGCTGGGGCATGAATGCCTCGGGTGCTCCACCGTTGGCAATGAACTGCTCGCGTGCCTCGGCCACTGCGGCGTTGTGGAGGCGGTAATATATCATTTTGAGGCGTTCGAGCTCGCTACGGTCGGCTTGTGCACCTTCGTAGACAATCGTCTTGAGGCGCTCGATGACCTCCTGCTTGGTGGCGGGGTCGGTGCGTGGCGCGGGCTCAGGGCTCAGGGTTTCGGGGTTGCTGTCTGTGAATTCGGCAGGCTGCTCTGCAATGGGGGCAGGCTGCTGTGTGGTTTCGGCCGCCAGCTGTTCGGCGGCTTCGTCCTGCGGCACGGGCGTGCCGTTGTGCATGATTTCGTCCATATTGTAAGGATAGGGTCGCAGGGCGCGGGAGGCGGTGGCAGCCTGCTCGTGCCCTCAAGTCATAGAGGTGGCTGCACAAGGCATGCCGTGCCCCTGCTATGGGGGCGCGGTGCTTGGCAACCGTAATTAGGTGTTATAAGGTGATGCTGCGACCACGCAGTGCCCAACCCTGCAAGGGGAGTGGCGAGGGAGCGTGAAGCAGACCTTGCAAAGGAAGTTTTTTTTGACGTGTCCACCAAATATATAGGGCGCAAATGGCAGGGGGAGGGCATCAAATCCACGTTTTGAAGCGGAAAAGGCCATAAAAAACGCCTGTCACTATGAAGGAAAGCACAATGACGAGCGGGAAGCCCCACCAGTAGTTCTCCATGCCGCTGATGAGGTTCATGCCGAAGATGCTGGCTATGAGCGTGGGGAACATGAGGATAATGGATACGCTGGTCATCTGCTTCATGACGCGGGCCATGTTGTTGTTGATGATGCTGGCGTAGGTCTCCATGGTGGAGTCGAGTATGTGGGCGTAGATGTTGGTGGTTTCACGTGCCTGGTTCATCTCGATGGTGACGTCCTCAATGAGGTCGGCGTCGAGTTCGTCGACGGGGAGCTTGAACTTGAGTTTCGAGAGGAGCGTTTCGTTGCCACGGATGGAGGTGATGAAGTAGGTAAGGCTGTCCTGCAAGCGCGAGAGGCCGATTAGGTCTTCGTTGTCAATCTTCTTGTCGAGGTTGCGCTTGGCCTCCTCAATGAGGACGTTGATCTGCTTGAGGCGTTTGAGGTACCACACGGCGCTCGAAAGGAAGAGGCGGAACACGAGGTCGACGCTGTCGGTGAAGCCCTGGTTGCGCTTCTGCTGGTAGGACACGAAATCAATCATCATGTTGGTTTCGAAATTGCACACGGTGATGCAGACGCCCTTGTTCATGATGATGCCAAGGGGAATGGTGGTGTGCGGCGTGCGCGAGGCTACCTCACGAATGTAAGGTATGCGCAGGATGATGAGCGACCAGCCCTCGTCGTACTCGTAGCGGGAGCGCTCGTCCTTGTCTCGTATGTCGTCAAGAAAGTAGTCGGGCACGTGGAGTTCCTCAATGAGGAATTCTTCGTCGTCGGGCGTGGGGCAGGTGACCTGCGTCCAGCAGTCGGGCTCCCAGGCTTCGAGGGTGCGCAAGGAGGCGTCATATTTCCAGTAGGTTCGCATAAGAAGAACAGGTGTCGGTGCCACGTACGCAGCCTCAGGCGGGGCGGTGCGTCTTGGTGGAGTGAGTTTGCGCGCAAGGTTGATGACCGACATGAAAAAGGCGCAAACCGTCGGCCTGTTCCACATCGGCTTTACAAGGTAGTTGCCGCGTGATAATCGTCCATGGAATAAGTGTGAATAAATGGGTATGCCGCGGGAGCGCTGCCGCCACGAGGGCCGACAGGGGGTGCATACCGTGTTTTTGGTGCGGCAAAAATAAGAAAAAAACGCCGTTTGCAACATCCGCCTCTGCTTTTTTGCCCAACGGGTGCACACTTTTCGCACCAGAGCCGCGGTGCACGGCCCGGTCAGGCGCGTTGCCGTCACCCCTTCCCGTCACCCCGAGCCTTCTTCATTTCACCCCAAAACGCTTTCGTTTCACCTCGAGCCTTCTTCATTTCACCCTAAAACGCTTTCGTTTCTCCCCGAGCCTCCTTCATTTCACCCCGAGCCTCCTCCGTTTCACCCCGAGCTCTTCCTATATATATAAGGAGTGCGGGCACGGCGTGGGGCGGCCTTGGTGCGTCTTGGCGGCGGGCCTTGACGCCTTGGCGGCTGTTTGTGATGCCTTGTTGGTGGACGCGTTTTGGTTTATTTCACACGGCCAAGGCACCTCGTTCCACTTGCAACACGTGGAAAATGCGTACCTTTGCGGCATGACGGACACAAACCTGAAACAAAAGGCAGCGGGTGCGCTGATGTGGGGCGGACTGAGCCAGGCGGCACAGCAAGCGCTCAACCTGGTATTCGGCATCGTGTTGGCACGCCTGCTCAGCCCCGCCGACTACGGCATGGTGGGCATGCTCACCATCTTTGCGCTCATTGCCACCTCGCTGCAGGAGAGCGGCTTCATGTCGGCCCTGACGCGCAAACAGGAGGCAAGCAGCGAGGACTACAACGCCGTGTTCTGGTTCAACGTGCTGTGCTCGCTCACCGTCTACGCTGTGCTCTTTGCCGCCGCCCCGCTCATTGCGGCGTGGTTTCGCCAGCCCGTGCTTGTTCCGCTGTCGCGCCTGCTGTTTCTGAGTTTCGTGTTCTCGGCCATGGGCACGGCGCCGAGAGCTTGGCTCTTCCGCCACATGCGGGCCAAGCAGACGGCCGTCATCAGTCTCACCTCGCTTGTGGTGAGCGGTCTGTGCGGCATCACCCTGGCGTGGCTGGGCTTTGCCTACTGGGGCATTGCGCTGCAAAACCTCGTGTTCTGCGCCTCGGTGAGCCTGGGCGGCTGGTATTTTTCGGAATGGCGGCCCACGTGGCGCATCAACCTGCGTCCGCTGCGCGGCATGATAGGCTTCAGCTCGCGCTTGCTGGCCACCAACATTTTCACCCACGTCAACAACAACCTGTTCAGCCTCTTCTTCGGCCGCCTCTATGGTGAGAGCACGGTGGGCTACTACAACCAGGCCAACAAGTGGACCACCATGGGCCACTCCACGCTGACGGGCATGGTGTGGAGCGTGACACAGCCGCTCTTTGCCCGCCTCTCGTACGACGAACCGCAGCGTCAGCAGGCCATCTTCCGCAAAATGCTGCGCCTGACGGCATTCCTGTCGTGCCCCTGCATGTTTGGTCTGGCGTTGGTGGCGCCGGAGTTCATCACGCTGACCATTACCGAGAAGTGGCTGTCGTCGGCCCTCCTCATGCAGTATCTGTGCATAGGCGGCGCGTTCGTCCCGATAGCCTCCTTCTGCTCTAACTTCCTCATCAGCCAGGGCAAAAGCCAGGTGTATATGTGGAACACGGTGTCGCTGTGCCTTGTGCAGCTGTTGCTGCTCGTGGTGCTGCACCCCTATGGCGTGCGGTGCATGGTGGTGGCCTACGTGGCGGCCAACACGCTGTGGCTGCTGGTGTGGCACGTCTTCGTGCGCCGCATCATCGGTCTGCGGCTCAGCCTCTTTGCCCGCGACATCCTGCCCTTTGCGGCCCTGGCGGGCATGGCGATGGGCGCGGCGTGGGGCGTGGCACACCTTTGTCCGCAGTACCTGCTCGTCACGCTGCTCGTGAAGGTGGCGGTGGCCGCCGTAGTCTATGCCCTGTCGCTCCGTCTGCTCGGTGCCCGCATCATGCAGGAGTGCTGGGACTTTGTGAGGGAGAAAATAGGCTTGCGCCGTTGAGCGCCTTCCTGCAGCGCCCATGGGCTGCGGCCAACCTACAATCGCACTAAATCTACGAATTTTCACACTGAAAACCCTTTACACTTATGAGCATCCTTCTTTTTATAGGCATTGCCCTTATTAGTTACCTCGTACAGGCCAACCTGAAGGCAAAGATGAACAAGTATTCGCGCCAGTTGCTGGCTTCGGGTCTCACAGGCCGTGAGGTGGCCGAACGCATGCTGCGCGAAAACGGCATCTACAACGTCAGCGTCACCTGCACGCCGGGCTTTCTGACAGACCATTATAATCCCACGACGGCCACCGTCAACCTTTCAGAGGCAGTCTACCACGGCCGCAGCGTAGCCTCAGCCGCCGTTGCCGCCCACGAGTGCGGCCATGCCGTACAGCACGCCACGGCCTACGGTCCGCTCACGCTCCGCACAGCCCTTGTGCCGGCCGTCACCTTTGCCTCATCCATTGTGTCGTGGGTGCTGCTGGCAGGCATTCTGCTCATCGAGGTCGTGCCGCAGATTATGCTGGGCGGCATCATCCTCTTTGCCCTCACCACGCTCTTCTCCTTTGTCACGCTGCCTGTCGAAATCGACGCCTCGCGCCGCGCCACCCGTTGGCTGGAGGCCTCGGGCGTGGCCGCCCCCTACGAAAAGCAGGCTGTGGTGTCGGCCCTGAGTTCGGCCGCCTACACCTACGTGGCCGCCGCCCTGAGTTCGCTCGCCACGCTCATCTACTACGTGCTCCAGTTCATGGCTCACAGCAGCGACGACTGAGCCCCTTCCCCCCCCACCCTGCCGCCGCGACGTCCGCACCCCTCATCGGTTACGGGCGTCGCGGCCGTTTTGTGCGGCAGTATTCCATAAAATGTGCACCTACCTTGGCAAATATGCATGCAAAAGCCTATCTTTGCCACCAAATAACCCATTCTTACCAAGATACATCTTTACAAACCTCACTAATACTATCAAAAGCATGAAAAACAGACTTTTCAGTTTGCTGATGCTACTCTGCCTCTGCACCACCTCGATGCTGGCTGATGACTTCATCAACCTCACACCCCGGCCGCGCAACATGGTAGAGGGCACGAGCACCCTTACGCTACCGGCCTCCTTCACAGTAGGCTACACCAACCTGCCCGCCGACATGGTAACGGAGGTGGAGCGCTTTGTCACGGTCTTCACCACGGCTACGGGCTTGCAGGTAACGGCACAGAGCGACGCCACCGACGCGCTCATCAAGGTGTCACTCGCCACGAGCAACCTGGGCGACGAGGGCTACAACCTCAGCATCTCCACCAGCGGCGTCAGCATCGAGGCCACCACGGCTCACGGCCTCTACTACGCCTTCCAGAGCATACGCAAAGTGCTGCCAGCCCACGTCATGGCCGGTGTGCCCAACCCCTCCTGCACCTCCTACGTGCTGCCCTGCTTCACCACCAGCGACGCCCCGCGCTACGCCTACCGCGGCTTCATGCTCGACGTGTCGCGCCACTTCTTCACCGTCGAGGAGGTGAAGCGCATGCTCGACGTCATGTCATATTACAAAATGAACCGCTTCCACTGGCACCTGTCCGACGACCAAGGATGGCGCGTGGAAATCAAGAAGTACCCCAAACTTACCTCCGTCGGCAGCATTGCCCCCAACTCGCGCTTCACCGACATGTACACCTGCTCGCAGTATTGGATTAACGAGCCCTACGGCCCTTACTTCTACACGCAGGACGAAATTCGCGACGTCGTGGCCTACGCCAAGGAGCGCCACATCGAGATTATTCCCGAAATCGACATGCCCGGCCACTTCTGCGCCGCCATGACCTCCTACCCTGAGTTCAGCTGCTCCCCCAACGGCAACCACACCATTTGGGACGACGGCGGCATCTCCTCCGACATCATGAACGTGGCTAACCCCGCCGCCGTACAGTTTGCCAAAGACATTCTGTCAGAACTCATGGACATGTTCCCCTACGAGTATATACACATCGGTGGCGACGAATGCCCCGATGGCGCGTGGAAGCAGAACGCCGAATGCCAGCAAATGTATGAAGACCTCAACCTGACGCACTACCGCCAGCTGCAGAGCCACTTCATTGCCGAGATGGCAGAGTTCGTAAAATCGAAAGACCGCAAACTGGCTGTTTGGAACGAATCCATCACCGCCGAAGGTGCCGACCTCGACCTCATCAAGCAGACGGGGGCTACCGTCTACTGCTGGACCGGACCTGAAGCCGCAGCCCAGAAAGCCGCCTCGCTGGGGCTGCCCAACATCTACACACCCTGGGGACCCTACTACATCAACCGCAAGCAGGGCAACGGTCCGCTCGACCCACCGGGTGCCGGCACCGGCGCTGACAACGTGAGCAAAACCTACAACACCGTGCCGCCCAGCGAAACGGACCTCGGCGTGCAGGCCACCTTCTGGACCGAGCACGTGAGCGACCGCGACTACATGGAATGGCTCGCACTGCCGCGCCTCATCGCCGTAGCCGAGGCTGGCTGGACACCCCAGAGCCGCAAGGACTTTGCCGATTTCCAGAAGCGCATGACGGCCGACACACTCCTCCTGCAGCTCGGCGACTACAAGTACTGCAACTACTACATGCTCACCTCAAGCGGCGAGCAGGACAACAAGGTCATGCCAAAAACCTCGACGGCCGAGAAGAAATACTACTACCGCCTCATCTCGGGCGGCACGGACAACGACCGCCGGAACCGCTGCATCGAACTCCTGGCCGACGGCTCGCCCCTCATCGAGCAGTATGCCGCCAACGGCGCACAGGCAGGCCGCCTCTGGACCAACGCACAGGCCGAGGCCAACGCCGCGAACTACGACTACCAGTGGTGGATGATCGAGGAAGATGCCAACAACCCCGGCCACTACGCCCTCGTGTGCAAGGCACTGCCTGAGGGATCCGTCAGTCCCGAACCTACCGCCATCTCCGTGTCGGGACGCTGGGTCTACGACGCCACACAAAAGCACTACAACATTGTGCTGGGCAGCGGAGCCTACGGCACCATAGGCAACAACTATTATTACTCCATCGAGAGCGACACCCACTCAGGCCAGTACTTCAACTCTTCCATGCCCAAGCAGGGTCTGGCTGTCAACGTCTACAACGCACCCAACGACGGCGCAGGCGGCCAGTGGCAGTTTGCTCCCGCCGAAAACTACGACACGCCCGCCGTGCCCGAATACGACCATCTGGTGCAGGGCAAAACGTACCTCATCAGCAACGCCGTGGAGGGCTACAACCACACGGCACTCTGCGACAACGGCACCGCCACCCTGCTGCAGCACAGCACCGATGCCTTTGCCCACAACGCCTGGACGCTGACCGAGGCCACCGACAATGCCGACGGCACGCAGACGCTCAAACTGCAGAACGCCACCACACAGCGCTACGTGGGCGCCGCAAAGGCTTTCGCCGCCAAGCGGGGCTGCGCCATCACCATGTCGAGCACAGCCGCCGAGGTTACGCTGGCCTTTGTGCCCGAGCACAACGCCTTCCGCCTCCTCATCAACGGCAAGTCATTCTTCCCCATCTCGGCCAACTCCACCACCGACCCCGCCACCATCTCGTCGGGTGCCAACGTCAACGACGCTGCCTACGACGCCCCTGCCAGCCAGGGTGCCGAGTGGCTCGTGCAGGCCGTGAAGGTGCACACCATCCACTGCGCCACCACCACGGGCGAGGTGCTGGGCTCCTACACCCTCGCACTGCCCGAAGAGGCCACCGCACTCACAACCGAACGCTGCCCCGCGTTCAAGAACATGACCGTGAAGGAAATCACCTCGGCCGGCGAGGCTGCCTGGAACGTGGTCTACGAGCGCTCGGCCTACGCCGTAGTGCTCGACTGCCGCGACGAACGAGGCGCCATCGTGCAGCGCACCGAAACGAGTGTCCCCGTGGGTGGAAGCTACACCGTGGCACTGCCCGAACTGAAATACTACACCCTGCAGAGCGCCGACCAGGCTGACGGCACCGTCATCACGCCCAAGGCCGACCTCACCCTGCAAGCTGTCTACACCACCGACGCCCTGAGCGGCGTGAAGGAGGTAGCCGGCAGCGTCACCGAACTGGTGTCGGGCCACAGTTACCTGCTCTACGACGCCTCCACCGACGCACAGCGTGTGGGCTACCGTCTGATTCAGGACAAGACCATGAACATCAACCGCAGCTTCACGGCCACGGGTCTCACCCCCGCCGCCACCTGGACGCTGCTCGCCACGGGCGACAAGATGCGGGTGAAAAACGAGTACTACAACCTCTATGTGCCCGCCCTCGCCCGTTCGCAGAGCACCACAGCCTCGGCCGCAGGCGGCCTCTTCACCTTCACGCTCAACGCTGATGGCGAAACGTTCAACGTCAAGGGTACAAACAACATGTACTGGGACGGCAAGGAGAACGGCGACCTCGTGGGCTGGGACAGCGGCACGGGCCACAACATCCGCGTATGCGAGTACCACGTACAGCCCTACTTCACCGTCACCCTCGTATGCAAGGACACCAAGGGCAACGAACTCAGTAAGACGCAGACGCTGCACATGGCCGGCGCGGCGCACACCATCATCATTCCTAACATGCAGGGCTACACGCTGCAGAGCGTGAAAGGCAATGAGGACTACACAGGCACCGTCGAGGCCCACATGACCATCGAGGCCACCTTCCTCAACGAGGCCGAAGGCATCGGCAGCATCGAGGCCGAAGCAGGACAGCCGAGCCGCCAGGGCATCTACGACCTGCAGGGCCGCCGCCTGCACCGCGTTCCAGCACAGGGCATCTACATCATCAACGGTGTGAAGACCTACGTCAAGTAACACCCCATCCTACCGCCCGTCCCAGTGGAATAACCTCCCGCTGGGACGGGCTTTTATATGGTGGGAAACAGATGCCATGAAGCAAAATTCGCAACGGGTGTCCAGTCAACGCCTTTGATATTTCGTAGTTATGGACACCACAAGAGCATCAGATTCAAGTCATCCACTATTCCCCGCCCCCCCTATCACAGCATCTTTTTCGAGCAGGGCAGCAACTCCTCGTCACGTCACCTATTTTGGCGGGGCGCGGGACAGGGAAAAGGAGATGCTACGTAAAAAATATCACGTCGTACGTAAAAAAAATCACGTCGTACGTAAACTTTTTTACGTAGCATCTATTTTCGGCGGGGCGGCGGGCCGTAAAAACAGGCCGCCGTGGAAGAAACTTCCCACGGCATGGGAACTTTCTTCCACGGCGGGGACACTTTCTCCCACGGCATCCCTTTCAGTGCGTGACCGAACACCCGCATTTTTGGGGGGACGCTCAAACAAGTTTACCGGACACCGATAATCCCGCGGCAAGGCCATTACGCACCGTGCCCCGCGCACCTGTCCACGAAAACGAACCCACCCGCGGCAAGATGGCTGTAGCGGGTGGGTTCGTGGGTTGTGTAGGGGTGTTCCTTGCAGGAGGTAGCGGCCTGCGTCGTTGGCCGCGCGGGTGGGACGAGGCTCAGAGTGCCACATGCTCGTCGCTGTGCGCTTGCAGGAAGGCGTCAATCATGGCAATGCCTTTCTCGGTGGCGCAGCCGCGCAGATAAACGATGCTGGTGTTGAGAAAAATTTCGTGCGGGCGGCAATGCTGAAAGGCGTCGCGCTGCAACAAGGTGCTGATTGACGAGCTGGCACAATAATAGATAATGCGTACGTTCAGGTCGCTGCGAAAGAAGCCCTGCTCCACGCCTTTTTCCAGAAAGGCCACGGCCTCCTCCTCGTGCATGCGTCGCTTCTCGTCGAAATAATGCAGCACCTTGGGATACTTGACCAGGTCGGCGAAGAAGGAAGGGTGCACCTGGTCCATGTCGTGCATGCGAAACTCAAACACCACGAGCAGCACCTCGAGCACGTTCTCGGTGGTCTGCACGAGCTGCTGCAGCATGGCGTCGCGCTCCTCATCCTTGCGCATCACGCAGGCCAGCAGCAGGTCCTGCTTATCGGCAAAGAGTTGATAAAGGGTGCGCTTCGACATCGACAGTATGTGGGCCACGTCGTCCATCGTGACAGAGCGTATGCCTTTCTCAGCAAAAGCCTTCATGGCGGCATCAATGACGCGCCGCCGCACATCGGCCTTGGCATCAGGCAGGGGGTGTTGCATACTCATGGTGCAGGAATTTTGCAGGCAAAGTTAAAAAACTTTTTACTACATCGCAGTTTTTGTTTACGATAAAAAAACGCCCCGCAGCCATGACGCGCCGCAGCGCCGCAGCGAGGCG
>OBLI01003536.1_pt1 | contig 11888 bp, 5 predicted proteins | sample 1519701 | NCBI WGS metagenome assembly OBLI01 (sample SAMEA3663005, study PRJEB22513) | pig gut metagenome | biome: pig gut; feature: pig-associated habitat; material: faeces | place: France | collected 2012 | reverse complement strand
TAGTGCGCCCTGTAAGGGCAACAGCTTAATAATTAGGCTTTTGCCCTTACAGGGCGTGGGGTTAGTGTGGCGCATATTTACCCAGGGCGTTGCCCTGGGCTATGTGCTTTTGCCCCTTCGGGGCGTCCTACTCGTGAGTTTTGACACACTCTCCTCCTACAGTTTGATTAAACCATTGTTAATCACATACACATCAGTCCTTAATTGATAGCGATCTGTCATCGTGCAGCGAACGCCGCCCGATCGGATTCCGTACGCCGTCCGATTGGATCGCGTACGCCGTCCGATTGGATCGCGTACGCTGCACGATGACTTTTATTAGGATTCAAATTTCTTTATTTAATACTTTTGACACGCCCTCTTGCTTGCGTAAACGTTTACACACACTATACATTAGATTTATATTAAAAAAAAGTGCAACGAATTGATATAAATCATAATTTTGCACATGGAAAGATCCTAATAACATTTGTAACTAAAAACAATTTATTATAATAAAATCAAAAGCTACATGAAGAAGCAGGTTAAATTCCCTAATGCCCTCAGAACAGCTACGCTCTCAGCAGGCTTGTTCCTGTCGGCAAGCGCCTTTGCACAGCAGGTTGTTGTGAAAGGCAACGTAGTAGACGAAACCGGCGAGCCGGTTATCGGTGCTTCCGTCAAGGTTGTAGGCGGTACATTAGGTACTGTTACAGACATCGACGGTAATTTTACTCTCAATGCCGACAAGAAGTCGACCATTGAAGTTACTTACATTGGCTATGAACCTGTAAAGATACAGGCCGGCCAGAACCTAACAATCCATCTCAAGAACACTTCCTCTACACTTAACGAGGTTGTCGTAATCGGTTACGGCGCTGTGAAGAAGTCGGACCTTACCGGTTCGGTTACAGCTCTTAAGCCCGACTCAAAGAACAAGGGTCTTGTGGTGAACGCTCAGGACATGCTCGCCGGTAAGGTGGCAGGTGTGAACGTTACGTCAAACTCTGGTGAGCCAGGCGTCGGCACACAGATTCGTATCCGTGGCGGCTCTTCACTGAACGCCAGCAACGACCCGCTGATCGTTATCGACGGCGTGCCTATGGACAACAACAAGGTGGGCACAACGATGGGCAACTCTGCCTCCAACTTGCTTTCTACCATCAACCCGCAGGATATCGAGTCGTTCAACGTCTTGAAGGACGCTTCGGCTACAGCCATCTACGGTTCGCGCGGTTCTAACGGTGTCATCATCATCACCACAAAGAAGGGTCACAAGGGTCAGAAGCCGGAGATAAGCTACTCGGGTTCTGTATCTCTCTCTATGAAGAAGAAGACTCAGGAGGTTATGAACGGCGACGAGTACCGTGCTTACATCAAGAGCCTCTTCAACGAGAACGACAATGCCGTTAAGGCTCTCGGTACAGCCAACACCGACTGGCAGGAACTCATCTACCGCAAGGCAGTGAGCCACGACCACAACGTGACGGTATCTGGCTCTGTAAAGGACTATCTGCCCTACCGCGTATCTCTCGGCTACACAGGCCAGCAGGGTATCTTGAAGAACTCTGACTACAACCGCTACACGGCTTCAGTAAACCTCAACCCGTCGTTGCTGAACAACCACCTCAACCTCAACCTCAACGCCAAGGGCATGTTCTCTAAGGCGAAGAAGGCTGAGAATGCTGCCATCGGCAATGCCGTAAGCTTCGACCCGACACAGAGCCCGTACGGATACACATCGCAGCGCGACCTCGCTATGCTCGGTTCTAACGCACAGCAGACACTGCATAACTTCGGCGGCTACTTCAACTGGCTTACCGCCGCAGGCGGACTTGGCGACCCGTCATGGGCATTCACACGCTTCAAGGACGCTCCTGCCAACCCGCTCGCTCTGCTCGAACTCGGCAACAAGCAGGAGAAGGTAAAATCGTTCATCGGTTCGGCTGACATCGACTATAAGGTGCACGGTTTCGAAGACCTGCGTCTGCACGCTACTCTCGGTCTTGAGGTGGCTAAGGGCACAGTGGACGAGTCGCAGCCTACATCTTATGCCTCTACATTATATTATGGTGGCATCACAGACAACGAGAACTTCAAGCGCAACGAGCTGCTCAGCCTCTACGCTCAGTACTACAAGGACTTCAGCAAGAACCACCACTTCGACATCATGGGCGGTTACGAGTATCAGCATTTCTTCTTCCGCTACAACAACTCGTGGATGCAGTACTACCCGCAGACACACCCGGAACATGCAGGTGAGGTGTTCAAGGACACTAAGGACGTAGACAAGTACGAGAACTTCCTCGTTTCGTTCTTCGGACGTGCCAACTACACACTCATGAACCGCTACTTCTTCACCGCTACGGTGCGCGACGACGGCTCTTCACGCTTCAAGGACCACTGGGGACTCTTCCCGTCGTTCGCTTTCGCATGGAACATGAAGGACGAGAACAACATCAAGGATATCAACTGGCTCTCTGAACTGAAGTTCCGCGCCGGCTACGGTGTGACTGGTCAGCAGGAAGGCATCTCCAACTACATCTGGTTCAAGCAGTACAAGAAGGGACAGAACTTCGGCCAGTACCCGGTTATCGGCGACGGTTCTATCTATACTCCGCTCTACTACAACGACAAGCTGAAGTGGGAGACCACAACAACGTATAACCTCGGACTCGACTTCGGCATCTGCAAGCGACTCACCGGTAGCATCGACTGGTACGTACGCAAGACCGACGACCTTATCAACGACGCACCTGTAACAGCACTCGCCGGCTCTGCCGACCGCGGCTTGCAGAACATCGGTTCGTTGAAGAACACCGGTGTTGAGCTTTCGTTGAACTACGTAGCAGTGAACACCAAGGACTGGTACTGGACGATGAACTACAACTTCACGTACAACCGCAACCGCATCACCGACCTCAACGGCGTGAGCGACAATGGTGACCCAGTAATGACAGGCGACAACATCGACTCTTCTAACAAGGTGCTCGCTTACCAGACAGGCTACGCTGCCAACTCGTTCTACGTTTACCAGCAGGTTTACGACAAGAACGGCAAACCGCTTGAGGGCGTGGTAGTAGACCGCAACGGCGACGGCGTCATCTCTGAGGCTGACCGCTATCTCTACAAGAGCTCTATGGCTCCTGTTACAATGGGCTTCTCTACACGCGTTGAGTGGAAGAACTTCGACCTCGGATTCTCACTCCGTGCAAGCCTCGGCAACTATGTATACAACAACTTCGAGCAGGGACAGCGTCTGAAGACTACCAGTGCAGTATGGTGCCAGGACTCTTACTTAGCTAACCGCTCTGTAAGCAGCCTCGGCTGGTTGTCAGACTCTAACACCTCGAAGCTCTCCGACTACTTCGTACAGAACGCTTCGTTCCTGAAGATGGACAACATCACACTCGGCTACTCGTTCGACCGTCTCTTCAAGAGCGGCTCATGGAAGGGCATCTCTGGTCGTGTATACGCTTCTTGCAGCAACGTGTTCACCATCACCAAGTACAGCGGCATCGACCCTGAGGTATACAGCGGCATCGACAAGGACGTTTATCCGCGTCCTATCACATTCCAGTTCGGTCTGAACCTCAACTTCTAAACAAAAAAACATAACTTAAACGATTCACGACAATGAAAAGATATATAAAATCGGCTCTCGCACCTGCCGCTGCGCTGCTCATCAGCCTCGCTTCGACATCGTGCCTCAACGACCTTGACAAGGAGCCTATCAGCCCGAAGATCGACCTCAACGTCAACAACGACGGACTGCTCAACAAGTGTTACGCCAACTTCGGCATCAACGGCAATGGTAGCGGATCGAATAGCGACGACGATCCGGACGTAAAGGGATTCAACGACGCAGGTATGACCGGTCTTGTACGTGCTATGTTCAACATAAACGAGCTGCCTACCGACGAGGCTACATGCTCATGGGGCGACGGTCTGCAGGAGCTCAACTCGGCTAAGTTCGACCCGTCACACGCTTGGGTGAAGCTCTACTACACACGCCTCACTCTGGGCATCACGTTCTGCAACCAGTATCTCGAAGTTGCAGGCGGCGAAGACAAGCAGAAGACAGCAGAGTGCCGCTTCCTCCGCGCTATGCAGTACTACCTGCTTATGGATGCTTACGGAAATGTAGGCTTCTCTACATCACTCGAGAAACCGCAAAGAATGGAGCGCGCAGAACTCTACAAGTGGCTCGTAGAAGAGCTGACCGCCATCGAGCCCGACCTCGCTGAACCGAGAGTGAAGACCGGCAGCGACGCCGACTACGGTCGTGTAGACAAAGCTGCTTGCTGGATGCTTCTCTCACGCCTCTACCTCAACGCTGAGGTTTACAGCGGCAAGGCAGAATGGCAGAAGGCTAAGGACTACGCCAAGAAGGTGATGGACTCTCCGTACGACATCAACACTACATCTGTAGGTCGCTGGAGCGCATACCAGCTTGTGTTCATGGGCGACAACGACAGATCTGCTGCCGCAAAGGAGATTCTCTTCCCTATCGTGAACATCTCTGGCAAGACTGCAAGCTACGGCAACTCGCTTTTCCTCATAGCTGCTTGCTTCGATCCGTCTATGCACGCCAACCCCGACGACCCGACCGGTTCTAACGGTTTGGTAGGTCAGCAGTGGATCGGTCTGCACCCACGCGTTTCGTTGCTCAAGAAGTTCTTCCCGAGCACATCTGCTCCTGAGGTTCCTTCTTACGAGATGACTGCTCAGGCAGGCGACGACCGCGCTATCTTCTGGGGCGAGGGCCGCTCATACGAGATTGAGAACATCACAAAGTCTGCTGAGGGCTACGGCGTCTGCAAGTTCCTCAACTACAACAGCGACAACTCTACACACGCCGACCCGACTTTCGCTGATATGGACTGGCCGTTCATGCGTGCTGCAGAGGCTTACCTCAACTATGCAGAGGCTGACGCTCGCCTCAATGGTGGCAAGACATCGCAGGAAGGCACACGCGTTCTGAACAAGCTGCGCGCTCGTGCCAACGCAAGCACTCGCGCCGAGTCAAGCAACTACTCGCTCAACGAGATCTGCGACGAATGGGCTCGCGAGTTCTACTTCGAGGGTATGCGCCGCACAACACTCGTACGCTTCAACCTCTTCGGTGGCAACACTGGCTACAACTGGGACTGGAAAGGCGGCGAGTCGGCTGGCAAGAACTTCGAGGCATACAAGAACATCTACCCGATTCCTCTGACACAGCTCCAAAGCAACACAAACCTCAAACAGAACCCTGGTTACACCAACTAATAACAACGACCGGAGGAGAGCGACAACCTCTCCTCCACCGTTACAATCAACCTAACAAACAAGCATAAGCAATATGAAAAAGATATTGAAATCGGCATTGCTGATCATGATGGGTCTCGTGATGTTCACATCGTGCGAGGACGACAACGACAGCAATCCTATCGTTAAAACACCGACGGAGTTCCATTTGAACACTCCGGCACTGGCTGCTACGAATATCGACCTCACCAACTCTTCTGCAATAGTGTTCACATGCTCGCAGCCTAACTACGGTTTCCCTGCATCTACTATGTATAAGGTGCAAGTATCGCTGAAGGAAGATATGACCGACTTCGTAGAACTCGACCAGTCGTTCCCTAATACAGTATGCAGCGTAGACGCAGCTATACTCGCAAGCACACTCACCACAATGGAGCTGAACGCAGGCAAGAGCGAAGCCGACTTCCCGATGGATGTAAAGGTATATGTACGTATGCGTGCCTACATGACTACCGATACCGGCTCGCCGGTGGCTGACACCGAGATTCTTTCTAACGTCACCTGCCTTGAGAACGTTCACCTCAACTACTCGCTGGCTCCTGTTACAACGCCTGAGCACCTCTACGTTGTAGGCGGCTTCTGCGGATGGGACTGGGGCAACAGTTTCGAGTTCGTACCGGTTTACGACCATCCGGAGATGTACTGGCGCATGGTTTGGATTGACGAGGCTGGCGTTAAGATCAACACAGCACAGGAATGGGACGGCAACCAGAAGGGTTACAACGACATCACCGTAGCCGGCGACCTCGCTGGTAATATCTCTACTAACGACGACGGCAACATCTGCTCTACAACTCCGCAGTGGTACCTCATGGTGGTTACTGCTTCTGTAAGCGGACGCGATATCAAGTACACAGTAGAGTTCAACGAACCGAACGTTTACCTCATCGGCGATACATTCGGCGGTTGGGACGAACTGATGGCAGGCAGCAAGTTCGACGTTCCGACAACAATGGACGCCGACTTCGTTTCACCGGCATTCACTGGAAACACACCTGATGGTGCTGGTGTACGTGCTTACGTTAAGATTCCGGGCAACGACTGGTGGCACTCTGAGTTCATGGTGTTCAACGGCGAGATCGTTTACCGTGGCAAGGGCGGCGACCAGGAACGCGTGGCAGGTAAGGTTGGCCAGAAGCTCTACCTCAACTTCGCAACAGGTAAGGGTAGCATCAAGTAAGAAAATGAAGTTTCACAAGTTTCGCAGGTTCTTCTGCCTGCGAGACTTGTACAAAGCAACTTTTCAACATTAAAAAGACAAAGGAAATGAAAAATATTTCAAAGCTTTTAGCATTCGGCTTCATGGGACTCGCACTCGCTTCGTGCGACGACAGCTACGACGACTGGAGCCAGCCACAGCAGAACCCGCAGGAGGAGATTATCACACTGCCTAACTTCACTGCTACAGTGGCACAGCCTATCGACTTCGATCAGGTTACATCAGACAGCGTGACGGTGTTCACACTCAACGACGCAACTCTTCCCGAGGGCGTGACTCTCGAAAAAGGACGACTCGAAATGACAGCACAGAACGCTGCAAAGACTACGGTAAACGTGAGCGGAAACGGACGTGCCTGCACAGCCGAACTACTCGACGCAGTAGTAGCGGCTTACGGCAAACGTCCAGTGGAGCGCACAATGAAAGCCGAGGTGCTGCTGAACGCCATGAAGGACGGACAGGCTGCACTCATCAAGGCTGGAACAATCGAACTGAAGCTCACTCCGAAGGCATCGGAGTACACACCTATATATTATCTCGTAGGTGCATTGCAGGGCTGGGACAACCAGGCTAAGACTTGCATGTTCTACCCGCAGAGCCAGACAGTACAGACCTACACCACACAGTGGACTGGTGATGGCAACCTGAAGATTTGGGACGAGAACAACTTCGGCGATTGGAACAACACTATCGGCGCAGCTACCGACGGCGACAACGCTGCTTCGGGCAAGCTCGTGACAAGCAATGCTGGAGCAATAGTATGTCCGGAAAAAGGCGCCTTCTACACACTGAAGGTCGATTTCGAGACTATGTCGTACACATGGACAAAGCTCGAGAACCAGACTCCTAAAGAGTTCGAGAAGATCGGTCTCATCGGTGGCTTCAACGAATGGGGAGGCGACGAGAATATGACTGCTACCGCACCGCACAACTGGACTGCGGAGGTAACTTTCGCTGCGGATACCGAAGTGAAGTTCCGCGCTAACGGCGGTTGGGACGACAACTGGGGTGCTGGCGTGAACATAGCAGAGAAGTACTACGGCACTGGCACAAATGGCGGCGATAACATCAAGGTTCCGGCAGGCACATACAACGTGTTCTTCAACGACATCACCGGCGAGTTCGTATTCGCTGCAAAGTAAACTTTTGATATCAAACATATAAAAAATAAAAAGTGAGATTGCGCATCAGTCGCAATCTCACTTTTTCATATTTAAGGGATGTGAAAAGGATAAGCTCTTTGGTGCACTTCTTGCTCTGGCAAGCGGCAAAGCCGAGCGGAGACAAGTGCACCCCCTAAAAGCAAAAGGTGTATCAACATTGTTGATACACCTTTTTGCTATTCTGTGGGTGGTGATGGATTCGAACCACCGAAGGCATAGCCAGCAGATTTACAGTCTGCCCCATTTGGCCACTCTGGTAACCACCCGATAGCTTTTGTCTTAAAAGCGAGTGCAAAGATACAAATTAATTTTGATACTACAATAACTTTGCACAGTTTTTTTTCATTATCTGTAAAAACAAACGCAAAAATAGTGAAAGAGCACTTGCTTACACTATAATGCGGCTGCTATTCTCCTCACTTTTGCCAATTTATCCATAAAAGTTGCATCTTTACGTGTAGTCTGAATATTATAACGCATCTGCATCTTCAACAATGGTTCTGCGTTTATACCCAACGCAGCCTCAAATAAAAGCGCTGTCTTTTCGGTAATGGGACGTCGAGCATTAAGTATTTCGTTAAGTGCCGAATATGCAATACCCATCTCGTCTGCCAACTGGCGTTGGGAGATGCCTCTATATTCTATTTCATCCTTAATGATCTCTCCCGGATGGGTGGGGAAAGCTGGATTGATATTATTTGCTATCATATTTGGTGTCGACATATTATTTCTTATTTATTATCTTTGCAAAAATAGTGCAACAAATTGACATTCACAAATTTTGTGAAGATAAATTCAATTACATTAACAATAGCAATGAAAATTTGTACGACTCCCAAATTAATAGTAAATTTGCAGTAATTCGGAAACAAATCAAAAAACCTAAATAAATGAAGAAAACTTTATTGTTAGTGGCTGTTGCAGCATTGGTATGCAGCGGCACTGCCTACGGACAGCGCAAGGCGAAGCGTCAGGCAAAGAAGAACGTGCCTACGATTGTTCATTCGGTTGAGGTGAAGGACATCGCCGAGGTGGTTGACTCATGGGTGGAGAACGAGCAGAAGTTTGAGGACCAGAAGCTCCCGGCACACGCTACGTTCATACCCTACTCGTCTACATCGCAGATGATGCAAGACAAGTGCTACGCCATGCCGTGGCTCACGCCGGAGCGTGCCGACTACCTGCTGCTCAACGGCGAGTGGAAGTTCCGCTACACAGCCGACTGGAAGCAAGGCAAGCCCGAAGCAAAGGACTTCTATGCCGACAACGCCGACGTATCAGCATGGGACGACATCAAGGTGCCGCTCAACTGGGAGATGGCTGGCTATGATGTGCCTGTATATAATAATGTGGGCTATCCGTTCCACAACGACCCGCCGCGCATCAAGGCGATGGACGACAACTTCGACAAGAACCCTGTAGGTTCGTACCGCCGCACGTTCAACCTGCCCGAGGGCTGGGAGAAGGAGAAGCGCGTAGTGCTCCACTTCGACGGAGCGTGCAGTGCCATCGTGGTATGGGTGAACGGCAAGTACGCCGGATTCTCTGAGGGTGCGAACACCGACGCCGAGTTCGACGTGACGGCACTCGTGCGCAAGGGCGAGAACAACGTATCGGTGCGCGTGTACCGCTGGTCGGATGGTTCGTATCTTGAGGGTCAGGACATGTGGCACCTCGCCGGCATCCACCGCGACGTGTATCTCATGGCTACTCCGAAGGTGGCTGTAAGCGACCATTACATAACATCGCAGCTCGGCAAGGGCTACACCGCAGGCTCTATGAACGTGGAGCTGACAGTAAACAACTCGCTAAAGCAGAGCGCAAGCAAGACGCTCGAAGTGGAGCTGCTCGACCCCGCAGGACAGCTCGTTGCAAAGAAGCAGCAGGCTGTGGAGCTGACAGCAAAGGATGCGCAGAAGACTGTTTCTATAGACTTCGAGGGTCTGACGGACCTGAAGCTCTGGTCGTCTGAGCACCCGTGGCTCTACACCGTCATCGTGCGCCAGCTGAACAACGGCGGCGAGGAGATGGTGTTCTCTACGAAGTACGGTTTCCGCGCCGTGGAGAAGAAGGGCAACCTCATCTACGTTAACGGCAAGCGTGTATACTTCAAGGGTGTGAACACGCAGGATATCCATCCGCTCTTTGGTCACGCCATCGACGTGAAGACGATGCTGCGCGACGTGGAGCTGATGAAGAAGGCCAACGTAAACACCGTGCGCACATCGCACTATCCGCGCCAGGCTAAGATGTACGCCATGTTCGACTACTACGGACTCTACTGCATGAACGAGGCTGACGTGGAGTGCCACGGCAACCAGAGCATCTCTAACATACCGTCGTGGGAGGCTGCATACGTAGACCGCACGGCACGCATGGTGCTGCGCGACCGCAACCACCCGAGCGTGGTGTTCTGGTCGCTCGGCAACGAGTCGGGCGGCGGCTGCAACTTCCAGGCTACATACGACTGCGTGAAGCGCCTGCTGCCGCGTCGCGACGCATGGGTTCACTACGAGGGCTACAACCACGGCGAGAAGTATTCCGACTTCGGTTCGGACATGTACCCTGTGGTGAGCAAGGTGGTTGAGCAGCGCGACGGACTGAACAACAAGCCTTACTTCATCTGCGAGTATGCTCACGCTATGGGTCAGGCTGTAGGCAACCTGCAGGAATACTGGGACGTGATAGAGAACAGCAAGGGCATCGTGGGCGGCTGCATCTGGGACTGGGTAGACCAGGGCATCTACGACACACGCCGCATCAAGGCTGGCGAACCGCTGAAGGATCCGAAGACAGGCATTCCTTACTACACTTCGGGCTACGACTATACTAAGATGAACCGTGGCGACTATGGTTTCCAGGGCGATTTCATGAGCAACGGCATCATCACTCCGGGACGCGAGTGGACGGCTAAGCTCGACGAGGTGAAGTACGTGTATCGCGATGTCGACTTCGTGTCGTTCGCCAATCACAAGCTCACGCTGAAGAACAAGTTCGCCTTCACCGACCTGAGCGACTACCAGCTCGTATGGAGCATCAGCGGACGCGGCGAGGGAGAGAGCAACTTGGCTCACGGCGCAGTGAAAGACCTGCAGTGCAAGCCGGGCGAAACATGCGTAGTAGAAATTCCGTACGACGTGAACGTTCCGGCAGACAAGGAGATTATCATCACCTTCAAGCTCAAAGTTAAAGACAAGACCGCATGGGCAAACCGCGCTCATGTGATTGCAGCACAGCAGTTCCGCCTCACACCCGACGTTGCAGCCAACTGCCCGTCGGTAGCCGACCCGACATACGTGCAGCAGAACCACATCGCTCTGCCCGCAATTAGCGAGAAGGGCAAGCTGAAGGTGAAGGGCAACAGCGTTGAGGGCAAGAACTTCAGCATCAAGTTCGACACTGACGGCACCATCGCCGAGTGGACATACGAGGGCAAACAGATTGTCATGCCGTCAGCAGGTCCCGACTTCAACGGCTTCCGCCGCATCGCCAACGACAACATCTCGCTCGGCGCAACGGGTGGCGTAGCCGAGAACGAGAACAAGGAGGAGGGCGCGCTCACTGGTCAGAAGACGCTCGTGAAGGCTCCGAAGAAACAGGGCAACAACGTGATCGTTGAGACTGCCGTGTCGAACAGCAAGGACACCCACCACATACTCTACACCATCTACCCGAACGGCGAGGTGGACATGCGCGTAGCGTTCAACAACTCGTCGGAGGAGACACGCCGCGTGGGCATCACAATGCAGTTCGCACCGGGCTTCGAGGGCGTGCTCTACTACGCTAAGGGTCCGCACTCCAACTATATCGACCGCCAGCGCGGTTCGATGCTCGGCTGGTACCGCACGTCGGTAGACAAGATGTTCGAGGAGCTGTCGACTCCGCAGACCATGGGCGACCGTCAGGGCCTGCGCGAACTGACGCTCAGAGACAACGGCAAGGGCTTGCAGCTGAACATGAAGGTGGAGGGTCAGCTCGCCTTCTCGCTCTCTCACTACGACGACCAGCAGTTCAACTACGACGTGTTCTACGGTGGCAAGCACCCGTACGACCTGACACGCAGCGAGCAGGTGTTCGCTCACTTCGACTTCTGGCAGCGTGGCATCGGCAACCACTCTTGCGGTGGCGACTCTTGTCTGCCGCAGTTCAAGACTCCTACTGGCGAGCACGTGGTGACAATGCGCTTCACTCCGCAGACTTTCAACCCGAAAGCACGC
>OBLI01003535.1_pt1 | contig 11900 bp, 9 predicted proteins | sample 1519701 | NCBI WGS metagenome assembly OBLI01 (sample SAMEA3663005, study PRJEB22513) | pig gut metagenome | biome: pig gut; feature: pig-associated habitat; material: faeces | place: France | collected 2012 | reverse complement strand
ATCTGGGTAATCGAAAATAGACCGGATGGATTTTTAAATATATAGTATAAGAGGATGGAAAGATGATTAAATTAGTAATTACTGACGTAGATGACACCATTGTAGAAGAAGGCAGCAGGAATTTAAATCCAGAATATTATGACATTATACAAAAATTCAGAGAAAAAGGAGTCATTTTCGCGGTTGCCAGCGGGCGTCAGAAGCCTAGCATTAAGAAGACTTTTTTTCAGGTAAAAGATGATATTATTTATTTGGCAGATAATGGAACGGATATAGCAGCGGGTGAATTTGTGGCTTCTATGAAATTTGAAGATGAAGATTACCATCAGCTGATCAGGGATGCCAAAGCACTGGGAGAGGATTATGAGATTATGGCCTGCAGACCGGATTGCGCCTTTATTGGAAAGGATTCGCCTAAGTTTTATGAACGCATGACAAAAAGTTATGGTTATTGTGCCAAACAGGTGGAGGATGTGGAAGCATTGACGGATATCTGTAAGGTTTCTGTATATAATCGTAAGGGAATCTCTTCGGTAATAGAAGAGAAGATGCAAAAACTTTGGTCAGATGAGATGGATGTGTGTATGGCAGGAGACTTATATCTTGATTTTATGCCGAAGGATGCCAATAAGGGAAAAGGACTGTCTATTCTTCAGGAGCATTATGGAATTACTCCAGAGGAAACAGTTGCTTTTGGAAATGCGGACAATGACATTCCTATGTTAAAACGGGCAAAATACAGCTATGCAGTGGCAAATGCCAGTGAAAGATTAAAAGAAATTGCCAGGGAAACCATAGGTTCTATGACAGAAGATGCAGTATTGAAAAAAATGAAAGTAATATTAGAAAATTTATAGAAGGAGCAATGCTCCTTCTTTTTATATAGTTGAAAAAATATAAAAATCTTATTGACAAAGTAGGAAATACACACTATACTTTAATGAGAATAATTATCAATAAATAATAGTTATCAATTAGCTCTTTTGAAAGGGGATACAAAAGATGACATTAAAGGATTTAAAAATAGGAAAAACTGCAACCATTCTTTCTGTAGGTGGAGAAGGAGCACTTCGCCAGCATTTTCTTGATATGGGAGTGATTCCTGGTGCGGAAATTACAATGGTAAAATATGCACCCATGGGTGATCCCATTGAATTTGAGATTCACGGATATGAATTAACCTTAAGGCTGGCAGATGCTCAGAAGATTGAGATCAGTAATATGCATGAAAAAACGGAGAAAAAGCAAAGTACTAAAAGTAGAAAAGAAGCAAGGCATCCAGGACTGGGCGAGGGAGGAAAATTTCATATTAAGGAAGAGGAGCATCCTCTGCCAGTGGAGGAAAAGCTGACCTTTGCGCTGGCAGGCAATCAAAACTGTGGAAAAACTACGTTGTTTAATCAGTTGACCGGATCTAATCAGCATGTGGGAAATTTTCCGGGTGTGACGGTAGACCGAAAGGATGGTGTTATTAAGGGACAGCCGAATACACTAGTAACAGACCTTCCTGGTATTTATTCCATGTCACCGTATACCAGTGAGGAAATCGTAACGAGAGAATTTGTTTTAAACGAAAAGCCAAAGGGAATTATCAATATTGTAGATGCTACAAATATTGAACGAAATTTATATCTGACTATGCAGCTGATGGAGCTGGATACCCCTATGGTATTGGCATTGAATATGATGGATGAAGTCTGGGAGAATGGAGGTTCCATTTTGGTCAATGAGATGGAAGAGCTTATGGGAATTCCGGTTATTCCAATATCTGCGGCAAAGAATCAGGGAATACAGGAGCTGATTGACCATGCGGTTCATATTGCCAGATATCAGGAGGCACCAAAGCGAAAAGACTTTTGTGATTCTGATGAAAATGGAGGAGCGGTTCATCGATGTCTGCATGGAATTATGCATTTGATCGAGGACCATGCAAAAAAGGCAGGAATTCCGGTTCGATTTGCTGCCAACAAGCTGGTAGAAGGGGATCCATTGATTTTAAAAGCTCTTTCGCTGAGCCAGAATGAGGAAGAGATGATCGAGCATATCATTTTGCAGATGGAAGAAGAACGTGGCTTGGATCGGGCAGCGGCCATTGCGGATATGAGATTTTCTTTTATTCAAAGAGTGTGTGATGCAACCGTGGTAAAACCAAAGGAAAGTAAGGAACATGTAAGAAGCAGAAAGATGGATGCCATCTTAACGGGCAAATACACAGCAATTCCAGCCTTTGTTGGAATTATGGGACTGGTATTTTTTCTGACATTTAATGTAATTGGTGCTAAACTGTCTGAATGGCTGGAGGCTGGTATTGGGATGTTGACGGCTGTGGTAGATCAGGCGCTTTTGGCAGCGAATGTGAATGAGGTACTTCATTCATTGATTATTGATGGAATTTTCAATGGGGTAGGAAGTGTCTTAAGCTTCTTGCCGGTCATTGTAACGTTATTTTTCTTCCTGTCCATGCTGGAAGATAGTGGTTATATGGCAAGAGTTGCTTTTGTTATGGATAAACTGCTTCGAAAGATTGGGTTATCTGGAAGAAGTATTGTTCCTATGTTGATCGGATTCGGATGTACCGTTCCTGGCGTTATGGCCAGTCGAACGTTGCCATCTGAACGAGATCGAAAGATGACTATTTTACTGACTCCATTTATGAGCTGTTCTGCGAAGCTTCCAATCTATGCATTTTTTACAGCAGCATTTTTCCCTGGACATGGAGCATTGGTCATGGTGGGATTATATATGTTTGGTATTTTGATGGGGATTATTACTGCGTTGGTGTTTAATGGAACAGTGTTCAAAGGTGAGCCGGTGCCATTTGTAATGGAATTACCAAATTATCGTATGCCAGGAGCAAGAAATGTGACACAGCTTTTATGGGAAAAGGCAAAGGACTTTTTGCAGAGAGCATTTACGGTAATCTTTATTGCTACGATGGTTATCTGGTTTTTGCAGACTTTTGATCTACATATGAATGTGGTCGTAGATTCTCATGACAGCTTATTGGCAGCAGTGGCAGGTGTGATCGCACCGATCTTTCGGCCGCTTGGATTTGGAGACTGGAGAATTTCTACAGCATTGATTACAGGATTTATGGCAAAGGAAAGTGTTGTTTCTACCTTATCCGTATTGTTTGGCTCTACAAAGAGTCTTGTAGGAGTGATTACACCAGTGGCAGCAGTGGCTTTGCTGATTTTTTGTCTGCTCTATACACCATGTGTGGCAGCAGTATCATCTGTGAAACGGGAACTGGGAGGTAAATGGGCGCTACTGGTCGCATTGGGACAGTGTGCCATTGCATGGGTAGCAGCATTTGTTGTTCATATCGTTGCGGGACTGTTTCTTCTATAAATAGAAAGTGAGGATAAGGCAAAATGTTAAAGGCTGTTATTTTTGATATGGATGGAGTGATTTCCGATTCAGAACGACTGTATGTGGATGTGAAAAACGAAGCATTGGCGTCTTTGGGGATATATGATGTACCGTACGAATACCACATGCAATTTATAGGAACAACTCATGAATATCAATGGAAGGTGATGAGCAGGGATTTTCATGCAGAGCATATTTCGACGGAGGAGTATCTGGAGGTGTTATATGCTACGAAGAACAGGATTTTCCGGGAAGCTGGGATTGCACCGATTCGAGGCGTTCTGGAGTTTATCGATCATGTCAAAAAAGCCGGGTATCCCATTGCGGTAGCTTCATCATCTACAATTGAAGAGATCAGGGAAATGTTGGATTCCTTTGGGATTACACAGTGGTTTGATGCGCTGGTCAGTGGCTGGGAGGTAGCACATGGAAAGCCGGCGCCGGATATTTTTTTCGAAGCAGCACGAAGAATGAAGATGAGACCAGAAAACTGTATGGTAATTGAGGATTCACCAAACGGAGCGATAGGAGCTAAGAAAGCGGGAATGTTCTGTCTCGGATTTTCCAATATGGATTTTCCAATGAGTGATATGAAAGAAGCGGATGCTGTATTTAAACAGTATGAAGATATTAGTGTAGAATATTGTAAAGAGCTTATGGAATAAAAGCCTCCGGCAAATGGCAGGCGTGTGAAAATGATAATGTCAGCAAAGCGGGCACACACGCCGCCACAAGGAGGCCGAATAGCATTCTTATAATTATTCGTTTAATAATTCCTGAGCAGTTAAGTGATCAGTGATCAGCACGTTGATCAAACCGGATTGTAAGGCCACTTTGATGGCCTCTATTTTTTTGGTACCATAGGCAATACCGACTCTGGTTGGAATTTTTTGAAGATCCTCCAGAGAAAGACCAATGATCTTTTGATCAAAGTCGCTGTGAATGGTCTGTCCGTTTTGGTCAAAGACACGGCCCAGAATTTCTCCTACGCCACCTTCTTTTTTTAGTTCACGAAGCATTTGCGCTTTTTCTTCATCCAGACACCCAATGGCAGAATCTTCATTGGGAAGTCCAATGCCGATTAGAGCAACCTGACATTGGGTTGCTTTTTTTAAGGTAATGGAAATTTCTGGTTCCTGGATCAAAAGGTTGTAAAGCTCTGGGTTCTTTACATACATAGGAGCTGGAAGACTGTAATTGATTCCGCGGATCAATTCGGCCAGTTTAGAGGATAACAGACTTGAGTAAGTAAGCCTCAGATAATCATTGTCCGTGGAGGAAGGGGAATTGGTCCCCAGAAACGGAACTACCTGGACTCCCTTGATCTTTAATGTCTTTCCCAGATTTTCTTCGTCAAAAGCGTCGATCAGACGCTTCATAGTCCGGCCCCAGGTCAGGCCAACTACCATATTATTTTTTAATACCCGTGCCAGATAACGGGCAGCCGTTTTAGATACTTCGTATTTTGATTCAGAAGGATCATTTACGAGGGCGACGCCGGCTTCCTTAATGTTATATTTCTTTTCAATCTGTTTTTCAATCTCCACAGAGGATTCGGTGGGAAAATCAAACACAATTTTAATATATCCGGCCTGTTTGGCAGAGGTCAGTGCGCGGGAAACGGTTGTCCTGGATATATTCAGCTTGGATGCGATCATATCCTGGGATAATTCATCGCGGTAATACATATCAGCTACTTTCATCAGAAAGCGTTCATCTCTTCGTTTCATGGCGGCTCCTTTCTTAAATAAATGAAGATGGAATGCACAAATGTGCAATTAAGAACATATTTTCTAATCTTATGATAAAATGAATTTTTTATGAAGTCAAGGATATTAATTGAAGAAAAAAATGAATGGTGATATAATCTTTACGTTGATATGTGTAGATTTCATCGGAATTGTTTCCGGTGATGAATAGATAGAATGAAATGGAGATTAGAAGATATGGGAAAATATTTTGGAACAGACGGTTTTCGTGGAGAAGCTAATGTAAATTTAACAGTAGACCATGCTTATCAGGTGGGCCGTTTTTTAGGATGGTATTTTGGAAGAGAGGATCACAGAGCACAGGTTGTGATCGGTAAGGATACCAGAAGAAGCAGTTATATGTTTGAATATTCTCTAGTTGCTGGATTGACTGCATCAGGAGCAGATGTTTATCTTCTGCATGTAACCACAACACCAAGTGTTTCTTATGTGGTAAGAACAGAGGGATTTGATTGTGGAATTATGATTTCGGCCAGCCATAATCCTTATTATGATAATGGAATTAAGATCATTAATGCAAAAGGTCATAAGATGGAAGCAGAAGTAGAAGAAAAGATTGAAGCTTATATTGACGGAGAATACGGAGAAATTCCGCTTGCAAAGAGAGAAAATATCGGAGCAACTACTGATTATTCTATGGGACGGAATTTATACATAGGATATTTGATTTCTCTTGCTACTCGTTCCTTTAAGAATATGAGAGTTGGACTTGACTGTGCCAACGGAAGTGCATATGCGATTGCAAAGAATGTGTTTAATGCTTTAGGAGCCCATACTTATGTAATCAATAACACTCCAGATGGAACGAACATCAATACAAATTGTGGTTCTACTCATATTGAAGTGCTACAGCAGTTTGTGAAGGACCATAAGCTGGATGTTGGATTTGCTTATGATGGTGATGCAGATCGATGCATTGCAGTAGACGATAAGGGTAATGTGGTAGATGGTGACTTGATCTTATATGCCTGCGGTACCTATATGAAAGATCAGGGCGCATTGAATAATAATACGATCGTCACTACGGTTATGTCCAATTTAGGACTTTATAAAGCTCTGGATGTGGCAGGTATTTCCTATGAAAAGACAGCTGTTGGCGACAAATATGTCAATGAAAATATGACAGAGCATGGACACAGCCTTGGAGGAGAGCAGTCTGGACACATTATCTTCAGCAAACATGCAACCACTGGAGATGGGGTTTTAACTTCATTAAAGATCATGGAAGCTATGCTGGAGCAGAAGATGCCGCTTAGCAAGCTTGTTGAGCCGGTAACGATCTATCCTCAGTTATTAAAGAATGTAAAAGTAAAGGACAAAAAGGCTGCACAGGAAGACAAAGACGTGATCGCAGCAGTGAAAGCAGTCGAAGAAGCACTTGGAGAGAATGGAAGAATTCTGGTAAGACAGAGTGGTACCGAGCCACTGATTCGTGTCATGGTAGAAGCAGAGACGGACGATATTTGCCTGAAATATGTAGATCAGGTAGTAAAGGTACTGGTTACAAATGGACATGTTGCCGAATAGCCGGAGGTTATGGATATGGAACATCTATTATCACAATTAGAGAAAGGGCCAATGTCACAGGAAATGGCAGAAGTCATGATGGAAGAGATTCTTACCGGCAGACATTCGGCGAAAGAGCTGGAAGAATGGCTGGATGCTATGAATCCGATAGAGCGGATTCCTTCTTCCGAGGAACTGGTTGGATTTGTAAAAGCGATTCGAAAGCACATGGCACTGGTTTCTGTAGACAGCGGTAATTATATGGATATTACTGGAACGGGAGGAGATGGAAAAGGAAGCTTTAACATTTCTACAGCGGCTGCATTTCTGACAGCAGCCTCTGGTATGCCAGTGGCAAAAACCGTGAATCGTGCGATATCCAGTCAATGTGGATCGGCAGATGTTTTGGAAACACTGGGCGTGAATATTATGGCGGATGGAGAGAAGGCAGCAAAAGCCATTACGGATGTGGGAATTGGATTTTTCTTTGGAGATAATTATTATCCACAGGTTCCTGAACTTTCAGATGCAATGAAAGGCAATCATCAGACTATTATTCATTTGATTCGACCACTGCTTAACATTACCAATGCAGAGAAGATGCTTCTTGGGGTGTTTCATCCAGAGCTGATTGAACCTGTCATTTATGCGATGAGGGAGCTTGGTTTTTCTCAGGCACTGGTTGTCAGTGCGGCAGATGGAATGGATGAATTTTCTATTCAGACGAAAAATTATGTAGGAGAGCTGATGCATGGGCAGATAGAGCTCTATACAGTAGATCCTGCGGATTATGGATTTGAAGCCAGTGAGCTGCAGGATATGATTCGGGGAGATGATCCTGGATTAAATGCACAGGTGATGAGAGCGATGTTTTTCGGAGGAAAAGGGTTCCGAAGAGATTTTGCCGTTCTCAATGCGGGTGCAGCTCTGTACATCGGTGGAGCCGCCGGATCCATTGAGATGGGAATTACGATGGCCAACGAAGCCATTGATTCTGGTAGAGCAGATTTGGTATTAAATTTGCTGGCGGATTTTACAAATTAACAGGAGTGAAGCAATGTCAAAGTTATATGCAGACATTATTATCAATATTTCACATGAGGCACTTGATAAGGTATTTCAATATGAGGTGCCTCTTCCTTTATGTGGGGAGATTTTTGTAGGGACCAGAGTAGTTGTTCCATTTGGACGGTGGAATAAAGAGCAAAGTGGTTATGTGGTGGGATTGTCTGAGACACCGGATTATGAAGAAGAGAAAATCAAACAGATTATAAGGATTTCTACGGAAGGAACGTCTCTGGAGGCAAAGCTGGTGCAGCTGGCATACTGGATTCGGGAAAACTATGGCTCCACCATGATCCAGGCGCTTAGAACTGTGCTTCCAGCAGCACAGAAGGTGGAGCGCAAGCAGGAGAAGATCGTAAGATTGTTGCTTTCAAAAGAAGAAACAGAGAGGGTACTGGAAACAGCAAGAAAAAAGAATCGAAAGGCACAAGTACGTCTTTTGGAAGAGATGAAAGAACAGCCGGTTCTCTCTTGGGAGATGGTTGCGAAGAAGTTAAAGATCTCCAAATCCACTCTGGATCGTCTGAAGGAACAGGGAATTCTTGAGATACAAAAAAGAAATTTATATCGCAATCCCATTTCGTTTTCTATCTCAAAGGAAATACCCAAAAAACTGAATATGGAACAGCAGCGGCTAATAGATATGTTTGCCCATGACTTTTTAAATAAAAACTATAAAACTTATTTGTTGCATGGGGTAACGGGAAGTGGAAAGACCGAGGTCTATATGGCAGCCATTGAGACTGTGCTGGCACAGGGAAAACAGGCCATTGTCCTGATTCCGGAAATTGCACTTACGTATCAGACAGTTAAGCGGTTTTATCAGCGGTTTGGAAATCGGGTATCCATTATGAATTCTCGATTGTCTAAGGGAGAGCGGTATGACCAGATGCTTCGGGCCAGAGATGGCGAGGTCGACATTATGATCGGTCCCCGCTCGGCATTGTTTACCCCGTTTCAGAATCTTGGTCTGATCGTGATCGATGAGGAACATGAAAACAGCTATAAAAGCGAGAGTATTCCTAAGTATCATGCTAGAGAGACGGCCATTGCCCGGGCCGGAATGGAGGGGGCTTCTGTCATATTAGGATCGGCAACTCCAAGCATCGAATCCTATCAGAAAGCCGTCACTGGAGAGTTTGTCTTATGGGAGCTTACGAAGAGGGCAAATCCTGGAAGCAGGATGGCAAATGTCTATATTGAGGATCTGCGGGAGGAGCTAAAATCAGGAAATCGTAGTCTGTTTAGCCGCAGGCTGAAGGCCATGATGGAAGATCGTCTGGAAAAAGGACAGCAGATTATGTTATTCCTAAACCGAAGGGGGTATGCAGGATTTGTATCCTGCAGAAGCTGCGGACATGTCATGAAATGTCCGCATTGTGACGTATCGCTGACAGATCATCGGGGAGGGCGCCTGGTCTGTCATTATTGCGGATATCAGGTTCCAATGCCAAAGGTGTGTCCAGAATGTCAGAGCCCTTACATCGGTACATTTGGAACAGGGACACAGAAGGTGGAGGTTATGGTTAATAAGGAATTTCCACAGGCAAAAGTACTTCGAATGGACATGGATACCACAAGAAAGAAGAACAGCTATGAAGAAATCTTATCAGCCTTTTCCAATGGAGAAGCGGATATTTTAATCGGAACCCAGATGATCGTAAAGGGACATGACTTTTCGAATACTACATTAGTTGGAATACTTGCGGCGGATATGTCTTTGTATGCTAATGACTTTCGTGCCAGCGAGCGAACCTTTCAGCTCTTGACTCAGGCAGCGGGAAGGGCAGGACGAGGGGCGTTGGCGGGAGACGTGGTGATTCAGACTTATCATCCGGAGCATTACAGCATTGTGACAGCTGCAGCACAGGATTATCATCAGTTCTATGAACAGGAAATAGCATATCGCGAATTTTTGCAGTATCCTCCAGTTTATCAGATGATGGTGGTGTTTATTGGCTGTGATCAGTTAGATATCGGGCAGGCAGCGGCAAATATGCTGGGAAAAGAGCTTCGAAGGCAGACGGCAGATTTAGACGGATATTGGGTTATCGGACCCAGTCAGGCTACCATTACAAAGGTGAAGGACGTATATCGCCATGTTATTTATGTCAAACATAAGGACTACGAGGCGCTGACCAGAATGAAAGATCTACTGGAACATTATATGGAGGATAAGGGAATTTTCGAAAAAGCGGTGGTCGCCTTTGACTTTAACCCTATGATTGGTTACTGATTTGTGGTAAGATAGACAATGAGATAGATTAAGATAATAGAAGGGATTTAATAAAATGGCAATTAGAAATATTCGTGTAATGGGTGATGATATCTTAAGAAAGAAATCAAAGCCGGTAAAAGAAGTAACAGAAAGAATTCGTACGATGATCGATGACATGTATGAAACCATGTATGAGACCATGGGCGTTGGTCTTGCTGCGCCTCAGATTGGAATTTTAAAAAGAATTGTCGTGATTGATATTGGAGATGGGAATCAGATTACATTGATCAATCCAGTGATCGTAGAAAAGGATGGAGAACAGATTGGAGATGAAGGCTGTCTTAGTATTCCAAATAAAGTAGGAACTGTAAAACGTCCAAATCATGTAGTCTGTGAGGCTCTGAATGAAGAGATGGAACCAATTCGTGTAGAAGGAGAGGGCTTTCTGGCAAGAGCAATCTGTCATGAATGCGACCATTTGGATGGAATTCTGTATGCGGATGTGGCGGAAGGACCATTGGTTGATCTGACAGAGGCAGAACCAGAAGAGATCGAAGAATAGGAGGCTGCTTGTGAAAGTCATATTTATGGGAACACCGGACTTTTCGGTTCCAACACTGCAGACGGTGATTGATCACCATGACGTCATTGCAGTAGTGACACAGCCGGATAAACCGAAAGGAAGGGGAAAAGCAATGGCATTTCCTCCGGTAAAAGAAAAAGCAATGGAGTACGGAATTCCAGTGTATCAGCCGGTAAAGGCAAGGGATCCGGAATTTGTAAAGATTTTAAAAGATCTGGCACCGGATGTGATCGTAGTAGTAGCATTTGGTCAGATTCTTCCAAAGGAGATTTTAGAGATACCAAAGTATGGATGCATCAATGGACATGCTTCTATATTGCCGATGTACCGTGGAGCAGGACCGGTTCAATGGGTGGTCATCAATGGTGAGCAGGAAACCGGAATTACAACGATGCGAATGGATGAAGGTCTGGATACCGGTGATATGATCGAGAAAGCGGTCATTCCGATCGAACCAAAGGAGACAGGGGGAACCCTTCATGATAAACTGATGGTTTTGAGTGGAGAGTTGATGGTATCCACGTTGGAAAAATTAGAAAAGGGAACGGCAGTCTTTACCCCTCAGGGAGATGGAAAGACTTGTTATGCAAGCATGTTGGATAAGAAGATGGGTGATATCGATTTTACCAAATCGGCAGTTGAGATTGAAAGATTGATTCGAGGTCTGAATCCATGGCCGAGTGCCTATACAACATTGAATGGAAAGACCATGAAGATCTGGGATGCAGATGTAGTAGCAGGGAAAGAAGGCGTTTTGCCAGGAACCGTTCTTGAGGTGACGAAAAAATCCATAATCGTTCAGACAGGAAAGGATGCACTTTCCTTAAATGAAATTCAGTTAGCAGGTAAAAAACGGATGAAGACAGAAGCATTCCTGTTAGGATATCACATCGAAACGGGAAGCAGACTAGGTGATTAATATGAGTCAGACAAGAGAGCTGGCATTGGATATTTTGCTGGACATTGATAAGAAAAAGAATTTAAGTCATCTGGTTCTTTCCGATACATTACGAAACTATCAGTTTATGGAAAAGAAGGACAGGGCCTTTCTTACCAGACTTTGTCAGGGGACTCTGGAAAATCAAATTCAGATTGATTATATCATCGATCAATTTTCAAAGGTTAAGATCCACAAATGCAAGCCGGTCATTCGGGCCATTTTGCGTATGGGAGTTTACCAGCTGAAGTTTATGGATCAGGTGCCGGATTCAGCAGTATGCAATGAAGCAGTGAAACTGGCGAAGAAAAGAGGTTTTCGGAATTTGACTGGCTTTGTCAATGGGGTGCTTCGCAATATTGCAAGAAATCTTGATCAGGTTATATACCCAGACCAGGAGAAAGAGCCGGTAAGGTATCTGTCCGTCTGGTATTCCATGCCAGAATGGCT
>OBLI01003534.1_pt1 | contig 11901 bp, 11 predicted proteins | sample 1519701 | NCBI WGS metagenome assembly OBLI01 (sample SAMEA3663005, study PRJEB22513) | pig gut metagenome | biome: pig gut; feature: pig-associated habitat; material: faeces | place: France | collected 2012 | reverse complement strand
AAATCGACTCAAGGCTACGACCTCTACGACCCCAAAAATTTAAGGAACGCGCTCTAATAACTTTATACCATAGTATGTGAATACGAAAGGTGCGATGACTATGCCGATACGTACGATACCACCACTTTTTGAAGTAAATAAGTGTATTATAAACCAAATAGAGAGGGCTGCCAAAGCAAAACAAGCCAAGGAGGCAAAGAGTCTCCAAATCTTATCCCGGATGACACTGCCTGCATGTTTTATTTTGCTCCCTTTGATGCTGCGGGGTTTGCCCTTTTTATCATAATATGTTCCATCTTCGGTGATCGAACCATTTTGGAACAATCCTTTAAAACTCTCTCCATTGGGCATAATTAGCCTGCCTTGACCATGTCGCAACCCATTTACGAACTCTCCGACATATATCTTGCCATCAGCATAAGTCATTGTCCCAAATCCATGCGGCACCCCGTTACGTGTCTCTCCCTCATATTTATTTGCATGGAGGACTCTTACCGGATGCACCGGACTTGGAGAGTAAGATAATACAAGGTCTCGATTCTCGGCTGTGTCGTCAAGAACCAATATTTGAGTTGAGGATAAGTTAAATATTTCGACGATCAAGTCTCCCTTCGACTGTTGAATATAGCGAATGAAATCGCCATCATCGATCAACAGGAAAGACTCATCGGTGGGCAATCTTCCGAGTTCACCTGCCAACACCATGTTGGCAACAAAACAAGAAGAAGATAATTTTTGTTTTATTTGGTACGAGCAGTTGCTACTCGAAACAAAAGAACCAACATTAAAAGTCATAATAAATCAAATAAATCGAATGCGCTACGCATTATTCTACCACCGGGCTTCAGTAAATCTTTTGTAATTGCTCTTGGGCTTTTTGCTGATCGCTGGGAAGAACGTCACCATCCTGTTTCGGTTTTACAGGCGGCACTTTAAAGCCGGGGATAACTTCTTGTTTTTGGTTATCAGCATTTGTCTTTCCTTCAGGCTTTGCTGCGCCGGTAGTGGCAGGAGTGGCGGCGGATGGTTTGCCGGCAGTGGGGGAGGCTATGGGTGCGATGTTGCTTTGGTCGGACTCGGCTTCTTCGGCGGGAGTGGATTGCCGTTTCGTGGATTTTATCTCCTTGATCTTGCTTTTTGCATCTCTCTCTCCTCTCTCCTTATCTACGGTCATTTCCGTTTTCTTATCCTTATCAGAACATCCCGGCAGATAATTCAGACAAAAATACACTGCTCCGACCACGACAGCCACAATCAGAGCCAATGTCAGGAACTTCCCCGACTTACCGCCTGAGGGCTTTCCTTCCGATTTCGTATCCTCCTCGACGATAGCCATACGCTTGGAAGGGATCGCTGCCCCCGCCTCCGGTTTAGTATCCTCCTTCGGAGTCGGTTTCTTCTCCTCCTTCGGAGTCGGAACTACCTTGGTCGGAGCGCCGGACACCTCCACGACTTCGATGATCAGGGCGGTATGATTATCGCGATTATCTTCGGTAACATCCTTCAAGATCTCGACCTTACGTTCGGTAGAGTCGATCTTGTGAGAGAAGATATTGCGGAGGCTCTCGCCACTCTCCATATCCGACTGCTCGAGCATTCCGTCGGAGCACATATAGAAGAAATCGCCGGCCTGAATATCGGCAGTATGATAGATATCAGCCTTGGGGCGATAATCGGGATGCGGCTGCATGGCTCGAGTTATCACATTCTTCTGAGAGGAATGGCGTGCCTCTTCGCGGGTCAGTTCTCCGATTTTGATAAGATTATTGACCAAAGAATGGTCTTCGGTTTCGAACAGGATACGGGTATCCATGCCATCCTTGCCGGGGCGGATATGATAGACGCGGCTATCGCCGATATGGGCGATAGTGGCGCCATCGCGGTGAAGGCGGAGGAAGGTCATGGTGGTGCCCATCTTCTTCTCGGCGCCATTATCCTTGAGGTCGAGAGCATCGAAAGCGGCAGCGAGCGCCCCCTTCAGCACGTCATCGCTGAAGATATCCTTAGCCTCACGCTCCTGATCTTGGGCGATATACTCCCCCATGGCTTGGCACACGGTGGCACTCGCCACCTCGCCGGCATCATGGCCACCCATGCCGTCGCACAAGATAAAAGTACGATCCGTATCCTTCAGATCGGCGGGCAAGGGATATGTGCAATCCTCCTGATGGGGATTGCCCTCGGCATCCTTGCGCTGACCAAATTCCCAAATGCTATATACTTTAATTTTGTATTTCATATTTTTTATGATTTAGAGCGCATCTCGGAGAGTGCGTTTATATTTAGAACGCGGTTTCGTAATCGGTGTCATCCTCATTCGGGATCTCGAAGCGGAGATCGGCATCCGGCAATTTGATGATATCACCATGATTAAGTATGATACAATCTCCATAGACCAATGGTTCGTTGCCGACGAAAGTTTTGTTGACCTTCTCCTTATATAGAGAAAGATAATGCACGAACCCCTTGGCAGGCACCTTTTTGATTTCGATTACGATATGTTCGCGGCTCATCTTGCGATTTTCGCCGGTATCGATGCCGAAATCGGCAGCCGATTTCGATGCCTTGCGGCCGATGATGTTGCGTCCCGGCTTCAGCCGATAAGAGACACCGGTGCCGACCACCACGACACGACCCGGAGTGAAGTTCATTGCGCCGAGATCTGTAGGCTTATCTTCGCCGCCATAACGAGTTCTCTCCTCTCCGCCGGGATAATCTGTGGGGGGATCATCATCCTTATTGGTACCCGGAGTCACCACCTTGAACTGTGTAAAGGGATACTTATGTTTGCATATAGGGCATGTCACACTCTTCGACTCGAGACCGGGCTGATTCTTGATCGAGAGCACCGCCCCATCGAAGGGACACTTGATTTTGATTATTTCATCCATATTCTTAATAATTTCTTGAAGCGCTAAACGATATGAATCAGAGCACGCTCCATACAACAGAGCGCGCTCCACACAATTACCATTTCATGACAGGCATATTGTTGCTGAATTTTCCCCACATCACCGGGTGCTGTTTCTCTATCGACTCCTTCGCCACATTCTTATGCACATAGTCGAAGAGCTCCTTGGCGGTGATCACCCTATCGTGATTGACATCGGCGCTACCGGTCAGTCCCTTATAGAGGAAATTGGTGAACAGACCATTCTTCATATCGAGTCGTTCTATGGAGTTTTCGTTATTGCGCGAAGAGAGGAAAAGCATCACATTGGCTTTCTTGGCATCGGATGTGGCTTGTTGACTCTTCTTGTCGTCGACGCGGAGTCCTCCGGCGCGACAGGCATCGATCATCATTATCTTGTTGGGACACTTGCACTGCGCCATCGCCTTGCGAATCTCCTTATAAGTCAATAAGCCATCCGAGGCACAGAGCCCTCCGGCATAGCCATGACCGCTGAAGAAGAACATCACTATGTCATCCTTGCTTGCCATGTTGAAGACCTTCTTGATAGCCCGGACTATGCGGTCCTTGGTAGCCTTCTCATTGAGTAGCAGCGAATAGTCGACATTCGTATTCTTCGAATAGAGATTGACCATGGTCTTGGCATCATTGACGGTGAGGTTCAGGTTGGAGATCTTCTTCGAAGGGAACCTGGAATAGTCGGCAATCCCCACCGATACCAAATAGACACGGGCATTCGAGGCAAAGGGGAGTGTCAGCAGGATTGCCAACAGGAAGTATCTTAGAGCGCGTTCTTTAACTTTCATATCTCTCAGGTCTTTGATAAGAGTTAGCCTTCGTATACCATGTCTTGAGAGGCATCGAGATCGTTGGAGGCAGTGAGGTCGGCAGCGGGGTCGCTGAATCCGCCCAAGTCATTGACAGTGAGTCCCTGCTCATGGATGTCTACCACCTCATTCTGGTCTACTTGGTTGTTGCTATTGACGTCAGAAGCCATATAATCGAACACTAAATTATCGTCGACATCGATCAGGACCACCTCCTGACCATCCACCATCAAAGATCCGACATTTACACCCGACTCGGCATCATGTACCACACCGAGCACTTCGACCTCGGCATCGCCACTCACCGGCTCGACAACTTGGTGCTGAGGATCATTCTGCGCCAAATTGCCCTGAGTGTTGTCATGATTTACCGAGATCACCTCGATGTCGTCATCGTTAGAGGCAATGTTCTGATTCTGCTCATGTTTCTCTTCGTTCACCTGGTGGGTATTGTCGCTATGACCGGATGTGTTATGGTCATCGACAGATGCCGTATGGCTCGAAGAGGAGTGGTGAGAGGAATGTTGAGCCACATTGCTCTGGGAGTTGTCGATATGATTCCAGCTGAAGTGGTCGCTCCATTGGTTCTGTTCGGCGGCAGACATATCGTTCCATTCTTCGGCGGTGTAGGTGCCATAAACATTTCCATGCCACTCGAAGCAGCCGCCGGGTCCCACCTCGGCACGAGCTGCAGCGAAAGCCTCGCCAAACGACATATCGTCGGTCACGCCGGTGGCCACCTGTATCTGATCATCCACCCAGTCGGGATTGGTGAGATGGTCTCGGTTGTTGTCGCTCTCGACATTCTCCTCGTCGGAATCGGAGTCAGCTTTTGCCATACCCATGGCGAGTGTGGCTACACCACCCACCAACAGTCCGGCACCGGCACCTGCCAGCGAGCGCTTCAACAGGCTCTTCTTTTTTGCCTCGGGTTGTTCACCGTCTGCAGCCTCTTCGCTTGCCACCTCTTCGGGAGCCTGAGACTCCTCATATTGAGTATCCTCATACTGCATATTCTCATATTGAGTACCCTCGTATTGAGTTCTTTCGTTCTGGTAATTGGTATCCATGATCTTGAAGTTTTTTTTGTTTTTTGTTGTTGCAAATATACCATTGAAATGCCGATGCTCCAAATAATCAGACATCTATTCCATGAAATATCCCGATTTATGTATCAAATGATTATCAGGATTTTTTTACAGGTTTTTTTGCCGGTTTTTTGGTTGGTTTTTTGGTTGGTTTGGCGGAGGGTTGATTGCCGGTATTGTTTTGGCTTTGGCCGACAGCGGCGTTGTTGGCAGGGTCGTTTTGGCTCGAAGTCGGGGCGGCATTGCTATTGGCGGCGGGAGTATTTCCGTCGGTGGCAGCCTGGGCGGGTTGAGTCACGAGGTTGTTGAATTGCTGGATCAGCACCTGCGAAGTGTTGTCGGGGGTAAGCTCCCGGATTTCACGGTTCACCTCCACGAGTTGCGAACGGAGTGCGAGGCAGATAGAGTCTTGGCGATCGTTCATCGCTTCGATGGTCTCGGGAGTCACACCAGCCACCTGGCGATTGCGCTTGGCATCCTCGACTTTGATCTTATTTTCCAATTCACCCTTCTTGGTGTTCAAGGCCTTGAGTTTCACTTCGTTGGCTACCGAGTCGTCGAGAGCGGGAGAGGTTTTGTAGTTCTGTGCGTTGACAGTGAGGGCAGCCATTATAATAGCTAAAGAAAGTACGATATACTGTTTCATGACTTAATACTTATCAAAATTTTTGACACCCTTAATATTTTTCTTGCCGGGGAGGTCTTTTTGCTCCACGATATAAGGCAGGCCATCCGCCTTCTCGGCATACTCTCCGGCTTCAGTAGCGAGGGCCTTCTCATAGCTGCTCTTGGCAGAGGAGAGGACCACGATCTCGGTGGCGGGATTTGCTATCTGGAAGAGGAACTTACCTTCGGCGCCAAGATAGGAGGTGGAGATAGGCTGTTCGCCTCTGATCAGGATATAGGAAAGTTGCTTCATGCGCGAAGTCTCACGGAAAGAGACGGATTGGAGGCTCGCGGGGAGGTCGAGAGCGGTGATAGCCGGGCAGTCGATCAGAGCGCCGGGGAGGATCGTAGTCACACCCTGATGCACAGTCACTTTCCCCTTATAAGCTCTGGGGCAGGCATAGAAGATGGAGCCATCCTTGCTATAGAGCATGCCATCGACAGAGGCGAACTTGGCATTGTTGGGGTCGACGGCGATCGACTCGAGGTGTTTCAACTTCTTGACACCCTGGATCTTCTCGATCTTGGCGGGGATAGCGATCGAAGTCAGCGACTTGCTCCAGCGGAACATGGAGAGGTCGATCTTCTTCCAGTCGCTGCCGATAGTGACATTGGAGATGGCGGTGGCCTTGAAGAAGACACCCTGACCGAGGGTTACGATGTTGCCGGGGAATACCACATTGGTAAGCGAATCGCAGTCTTCGAAAGCGAAATCACCGATCGTGGTTACCCCCGAGGGGATCACGATACCCTTAAGATGGTCGGCATTGGCGAAAGCTTTGGGGGAGATGGCGGTGACGCTATACACCTCATCATTATGTTTGACCTTCGCAGGGATCTCTACGATGCCGGCAATAGACTGATCCTTGTGGTCGGAGATGTTGCCGTTGTAGGTCACGGCAACACTCTTTCGACTCTTGTTGGTTATCTCGAAATATAGCTTCTGACCATCGACCGTAGCCGTGAAGTCATGAGCAAAGGCGCTGACACCGGCGAGGAGTGATAGGGCTAAGAGAGCATATTTAATCTTCATAGTCTTGGGGGTATTAAGAAATATCCTTGTGGTAATTAAGCCATATAGTCATCGACATTGGCATTATTGTCATAGTCGGGGAGATCGTTTTGCGCGAGATCGGGTTGGAAGCCGGCAGCCTCCTGGAAGGGTTGCATGGCAATATTCTCGCTCTGTACGTTCTGCACTTCATCTTGTTCGAGAGTGCCGCTGTTGTTGACATCGCAAATGATTACATCGGCTTTGCCATCGATATCGGCATCCACCACTCCGATGATATTATCCTGGACTCTGACAGTGGCGATATCAGACTGAGTACCATCCTGGTTGTTGACTCTTTCATAACCGAGCACTTCGATTTCGGAGGTAGGATCGACCGGTCCGGGGGTAGGAGTCGGTTCCGGTCCGGGGGTAGGGGTCGGTTCCGGTTCGGGGGTAGGAGCCGGTTTCGGTTCGGGAGTTGGTTCGGGTTCGGGTTCGGGGGTGACGGCATGAGAAGCGTGCGACACGTGTGCTGTGCTGCTGTGAGATGAAGTAGCCTCTTCGGGAGTCTCTACAGCCTCTACTTCAACCTCGGCTGCCTCTGCCTGCTCGGGGGTGACGGCGGCTCCGATCACTACACCTGCTGCTGCTCCGGCTACGCCGCTTACTCCTGTTACTACATTCTTCTTCAGTTCTTTTTTAGTTTCTTCTTTCATGACGTTCTGAGTTTTAATGGTGATTAATTTGTTTTACGCTGCTAAGTTAATACCCGAAATTTTCCTTGTCAAATTTTTGGAGGCATCCTGTATGAAATGTAGGGATTTATCCACAAAATGCTCTAAGAGGCAGAACGAGTTCTTATTCTACCCATTCGCACTTGCAGTAGGGGCAAGTCATCGAGTATTGTTTCGTCAATACTTTGTAGGGATAAGAACCTAAGTATTTGTTGCAGCAGGGGCATACATATTCATCCATCAGCTTCTCGGAAGCCGCTTTGCGATCTTGATAGCTGGTATCCTTCTTCCGATAATTCATAAAATATAAAGCAAAACTGATAACAGCCACCGGCATTGAGACATAAAGAGTACTTGCGGCAACAACTGAAGCAAGTATTGGCGATGCAATACCGGATAAAGAACCAATCATAATAGGAAGCATGCGACGGCGATTCATCTTTTGTTGTTCCAAGGTAATACGTTCTATCTCGGCTTCATAATCATCATATACCTTGGCGAGGTGAGAGATGTTGTATTTCTTCTTTTTCTCCTCCGGCTTAGCGTCAGCGGGTTGTTGTAATGCCACCAATTTCTTGGCAGTTTCGATTACTACGGAGAGTGAGATGGGATATCGATCTTTGCCCAACTCGATGGTGGCATCGGGGGTGATCATCTTGGTTTCGATCTCTGCACCATTGACGTAGGTGACGTTGGCAGGCTTCAGGTTGTAGATGCGCATTTCCCCCTTGTGGTTGATAGAGATTTTGGCATGTGCCACTCCCTCTGCCGGTTTGCAACGGCTTACGGAGTCGGGCACACTGCCGAGGGCACCGATTACGCCACTCTTGCCTGAGCCCTGGATAGCTACCATCAGGCGCCCGTTTTTCGGCTCTTTGCCGATAAGGATGTTTTTTTCTTTCAGACTATCCATATATGGTGTTGTTATTTGTTTTCACTGCCGGGTGATGAGAGATTTGAGATATACATATCTCTAAGTTTCTTGAGAGCATCTTTGGAGATGCAGACATGATACTCGAAATTTTCGCCATCGCTCAGTATGAGTTTCTGGCGGAGTATTGCTATCTGATAGACGTAGTTCAGGTTGATGATATGTCGCTTGCCGACGCGGGCAAACATTGCGGCAGCCTCTTTGAGGCTTGCGCTGAGCAGGGATTGCATTTGCGCCAAGTTCATACATATCGTAGCCTTCATCTTGTTGTTGAGAATGATGTTGGTATAGTTGCCATCAGACTCGAAATATACTATTTTCGTAATATCCACTCGGAAGAATTCATCTCGCGAGTTAAGATAGAGATACCTCGTTTTGTTCATCGTTTCAATTGTATTAGAACGTGGGTTAGAGGGTTTCTATCAGGGTGCCGGCTTTGTCGTACCAGGCTCCTTTGGCAGGTTTGCTTTCTTTATAGGTGCCTTTGAAGTATTCACCCGTCGATTTGAGAGTGTATACCCCTTCGTGGAATTCGTTGCCTTTGTAGGTGCCTGCAAAGGTGTCGCCGTTGCGGAGATAGTATTTCGCTTCTCCCTCCATGACTCCATGCACCCATTCGCCATCATACTTCAGCCCCGAACCGGTGTTCCACATGGCAACACCCTTGCCATTAGGCAAGTTCTTGTCATCGACCTCGCCGGTGTAAGAACAGTCACCATTAGCACTGTGATAGAACATCGAAGTGACACTCTTCGCATTCGTCTCAGTCTTGGTGGTGTTCTCGGGGATTGCCCCTGCCGGCTTTTGCTCCGGTTGCCAAGGTTGCCATACCATCAGCACAATCGCCAACAGCGCCACAGCACCCCCGACGATCCACCATTTTCGAGACGATGACTCAGGTTCCGACTCAGGTTCCGGAGTCGGTTTCGGCTTCGGCTTAGGCTCGGGTTTTGGTGCCGGCTTCGGAGTTGGTGCCGAGATAGATGTTTCTTCGGATTTGGGATTAAGTGCGGCAATGAATTGGTTAACAGTGGGATAGCGGTCTTTGCGGGCAGACGACATCGCCTTGGAAATCGGCGTGATGAGGTCTGTCGGTATCGAGTCGGGGAAGATCAGGTCATCCTCCACCAACTTCGTGGCTTGAGGAGGGGTGATTCCCGAGAGAAGATAATAGAGAGTTGCCGCCAAAGAATACTCATCGGTGGTGGGGGAGAACTCATTCACCCCACCGTCATTATATTGCTCCATCGGGGCATAACCATGGCTGATGCCCACCGGCGTGGTGGAAGTCTGATGGCCGGAAGAGTCATACTGCTTAGAGAGGCCGAAATCGATCAGAATCGGGCGATTGTCGCTCTCGCGCACCATAATATTTGCCGGCTTTACATCCAGATGGTTCATGCTGAAAGAGTGGATATAATCGAGCGCCGTGCCAATCTTGGTGACCAAGTCCAATGCCATGGTGCGCGGCAGCACTCCCTGGCGCTTTACACGCTCCGACAGAGACTCCCCCTTGATGAAATCCATCACATAATAGGCGGTGTTGTTCTCCTCGAAGGCGGCATGAATCTTGATAATATTGGGGTGATCGAACCTGGCAATATTCTTCGCCTCCTTGAGGAACTTCGCCTTCAGGCGTTTGACAAACTCTGTGGTGGTCTGAGTGCCGAGGGTGACATGGCTCGTAGTGGCATCGCGGTCGCAGTAATCCTTGGGGAAGAACTCCTTGATAGCCACCGGCTTATCGAGCGAGAGGTCGGTAGCGAGATAGGTGATGCCGAAGCCACCCTGACCCAATACGCGGTCGATGCGATAAGTGCCGCCGCGCAGGGTTGCATTAGGTCGTAAAGATGTCTGATTAGTCATTTTAGATAGTAGATCTATTGTTAGAGCGCGTTCCTTATTCTGAAAAAAGAACTCTGTATGGATATATAGACGGGTAAATAAGAGAGGAGAGGAATTACAGTCCGTTTTGCAAATATAGACAATTTTTCACAAATAGAGATGATTATGTAAAAAAAAACAGCCCGAGACCGGACTGTTTTTTTGCTTGGTCTCGGGCTATTGTATGGGGATTTGCCGGAGGGGATTATCGGCGGAATTTGCGGGTTATGGTGTAGCCATCTTCGGTGTATAGGCGGAGGAGGTATAGGCCGGGGGTGCGGCCGGAGGCGTCGTAGGTGGTGATGCCTCGCTTCCATTGAGCATCCAAGAGACGACCCTCTATGTCGAGGAGTTCTACTCCTATTATCGGTTCTTCGCAGGCGAAGGTGATATTGCCATTTTCCATCTTGATGGTTACATCTTTGAGGTATTCGATCTCGTTGATGGCACTCATGTCGGGGAGAGTTCCTTCGGTGAGTCCCTGGAAGTAGATGGATACGGGGATGTCACCCTGTGCATCCTGGAATACGGCGTCGGGCACTGAGATTTTGATCTTGTGGGTGCCGGCTTCGAATGCTCCAAGGCGGATGATGCGGTTGTCGATTACGTCGCCGGGACACCAGTTGCTGAAAGATTGCCAGGCTTGGTCGCTCTTGGAAGTCCAGCCGTAGATGCCGTTGGCTTGGGTGTTGTATTTGCGGAATGGTTCGCAGCTCTTGCGGCCCGGTTTGTAGGTGAGCACGAGTTCGTCGTCAATATATACGTAGTGCCAACGTCGGTTGTATTCTTCGCCACCCGAGTTGGCGCCATGGTTCGAGGTGATAAGACAGATCAAGCCATCTGCCACATCTTCCGGCACGTCGAAGGTGAAGGTGCGCTCGGTTTTGCCGAGTTCGTCGGTGGCGGTGGCGGTGTAGTTGTTGAGGTTGTAACGGCCGTCGTATTCAGGATTTTTCATGTAGATGGGCACGAAGACGTCGATGGTGTTTCCCTCCATAGGGGCGTCGGCACATACGAAGTCGAGAGTGCCGGAGAAGACGTCGTTGCGGTCGGCACATCCCTCCACTTGCTGATTGGCGGCATAGGGCACGCCGAAGAGCTCGAATTCGATCCAGTAGTCGTATTGGGTACGAAGATCCATATCGTGCATTATATAGCCTATATTGTCTAATACATAGGAGTAAGGCACTGACGTAGGATATTTATTCTTGTTCATAAAGGGGGTGATGAATCGACCCAATTCCGAACGATGCACATCCTCATCGTCAATGGTGTATGATTCGCGTCCTTTCGGCACGAGTGCCAGGTTGATATTGCCTATACGATCGTAGTTGTCGCAGAGGGCGCCGATGCGGACGTTCATCTCGGTGGTGGGACCGAAGAAGTCGAGTTGCTCGTCGGTCAGACGGATGGCATATAGTGAGTTGCGATGGCGCAGGATGCCGTCGTCGAGGTCGGCATCGAAGACTGTGCCGTTATAACCGTCGTAGAAGACAACCTGATCGAAAAGGCGCATGCTGCGGGGCTCGGCGCTCTCTTCGGCGAATGTGGGCAGGATAGCCACCGACAAGAATAAGGGTAGTAATAATTTTTTCATAAGCGATATGGTTGGAATGTAGTTAATGAAATATTTTTTATCAGACAGAATGATTTGAAATCTCAAAGTTACAAAAAAAAGCAGAATAAGCGGCAATAAGTGGCAATAAGTGGCAATAAGTGGCAATAAGTGGCAAATAATTCTAAGAGCGCGTTCCTTAAATTTTTGGGGTCGTAGAGGTCGTAGCCTTGAGTCGATTTTGATTACTTGCTGAAAGGAGCATACTCCTGTATGTGACTGAAAGCAAGTGATCAAAAGCGGCCAAGGAT
>OBLI01003533.1_pt1 | contig 11906 bp, 8 predicted proteins | sample 1519701 | NCBI WGS metagenome assembly OBLI01 (sample SAMEA3663005, study PRJEB22513) | pig gut metagenome | biome: pig gut; feature: pig-associated habitat; material: faeces | place: France | collected 2012 | reverse complement strand
CCCTCTCCTTCAGCCGAAGACCATACTGCAGAAAATGCGCATAGGCGCAGGCCGCGTAGCGCTCGATCCTGGACACACTGTTCATCAGCTGGTCGCCATACAGCGCCCGGGCAGCCGCCTGGCTGATCATATCGGGATGTTCTGAAGACGCAGCTGCCTTTACCAAACGGTCAATCTGCCTTTTTCCGTCCGGCTGTCCCAGAAACCATGCCAGAAGCTCCTTCGTCTCCTCCGTAAACAGCTCCGGAGAAAGTCCTTTCATGCATTCCACCAGCAGTCTTTCTGCGTCAGCCCGGTTCTCCATATCACAGACATTCTTAAGAGAGCCGATATGCAAAACACGAAGTTCGGGAAAAAGTCTCGTCAGTGTGCCAAACAGATATGCGGGTCCGGTCTGTTCTCCTTTTGCACTGCTGACCGCATAGGATACCGTCAGCATTTCCGAGGGTTTTGTCAGATGCAGATACAGATAAAATTTCTGGATAAACATAGCTTCCCGCGGTGACGGTGCCAGTTCCATATCCAGCGAAGCCAGCGTATCCCTGTCGTTCTCCGACAAAAGTCCTCCTGCCGATACGCCGCCGGGAATAACCTGGTCATTTACGCCTACAAAAAACAGTGCTTTTACCGCCTTCACACGGGTACGCTCCACATCTCCCACCAGCACCTGATCCGCCGTCGGCGGAATAATACCGATCCGAAGCTCGGACAATCCTTCATCCATCAGCTGGGCAAAGTCCCGAAGCGAAATGGGCTCATCTCCCAGGATCTCTACCATCTTATCCATAAGATCCATCACGCTGCGGTACATCTGGGCATACTCTCTGGCCAGTACCAGTTCTCCCCGCTGTTCAAACTGCTGCCGTTTTCCTTCCATCTGCTGTTGGGCATGCAGGGAAACAAGCAGATCATACAAAGCCCTGCAGCAGCTTCCCACGGTTCTGTCTTTTGCATGCATGGCTTCTGTAAACGGTCCGATCTTTTCCATAATGCGAAGCCGCAGCGCTTCCATCACCGGTACCCGGGCCGGGTCCATGTACTGGCTATGGGCAAAAAAGCGGTTTTCCCAGGTTTTTCTGCCTTTTATCCCCAGGGCCAGGCAGTAATTTTCCAGCTCATCGATCTCTGCCTCTGTCAGATCAGAAATGCCGCTTCTCAGATATCGAAATACACTTTCATAGGAAAAGCTGCTGCTTTCCATATCCAAAATCGCCCGTATAGCTTCCGCCAGCGGATTGGAAAGTACTGTACGCCGGCTGTCCACAAAACAGGGAATCCCTGCCTTTTCAAAGGCCTGTCTGGCCTCCCATCCATAGGTTTCGAGATCTCCGGTGATCACTGCAATATCTCTATATCGGTATTCCTTTTCCCGAACAAGACGGCTGATCCGTCGGCTGACCTCCTCCATCTCCTTTGCCGGATTATCACAGGTAAATGTCTGTATATGCTTTGGCTCATCCGCAAATACTTTCCGTTCAAAACGAAACAGCTGTTTTTTTAAAAAACGGAGATCTTCCCTTTCCCCGTATCTGTCCCGGTCTGAATCCGATATCCTCACCGGCTCATCCACAAAAACCTTCTCCTCACGGGCCAGCTGGCACAGGGAACGTATGGTCTTTTTGGTCATGTACAACAGACGGTGCATACTGCATTTTCCAAAAGGATCCTCCCCATCGTCCAGCGTCAACGTAATATATACCTGGGGACAATGCCGCAGCAACGCACCGATCAGTCGATTCTGTATAGGGGTAAATCCGGTAAAACCATCCAGCACCACGGTAGTCCCCTTCATGCTTGAAGAAAGAGGAATAACCCGGCATAAAAGATCCAGAATTTCCTCGGAGGTCACATAATGCTCCGAAAGAAATTCCTCAAATCCCCGATACAGTATTTCCATATCCTTCAGTTTTTCCCGAAGGAGAGTATTTCCGTTAATACTCTGTCCGATATTTTCCAGATCCCCGGGAGAAACATCGTACTGCATAAACTCAGAAAGCATGGACTTTGCCTCCCGGATATACCCCGGGCGCTGCATTTTTCTTCCCAGCACATGCAGTTCATCCTTTTTCTTCTGTGCCACACGTTTTAAGACCATGGTTTTTCCCATATCCTCCAGCACCGGCGGAACCTGGTATCCAGTCTCCATAAACAGCCGGTGGGCCAGACGGGTAAAGCTGGACACGTCAATATTTAAAAGGCCTTTCCTCGGATGCCGGGAGGCCATCTCGATCTGTGTCTGCATGGTAAACTGATCCGGCACCAGGATCAGAAAATTCTCCGTCGGTTTCTCCATGGATTCCCGGATGATTTTTTCATAAATATAGTGAGATTTGCCGCTGCCGGCACTTCCCAGGATCAGCTGTAATGCCATGATCATTCCTCCCGCTGCTTTATCAGAGCATTTTTTTTGTGTATTTAAGTGTATCACGCTTTATTTTTCCGAACAATCATAATTTCCCCTGTCTGACATAGGATATAGAAAGTAAGGAAAGGAGCTGTCATTATGAGTTCCCGTACCAGAATCGTGGTTCTACATATGAAAGAGATCATTTACTCTCTGATCTTTGCCGCCTTTGCCGTAGTAATGCTCATACTTCTGTTCATCATGTTTCGCTCCAGGCAGGTGGATCAGGGCACAGCAGATAAAGCCACATTTTCTGATGCCGTGTATATCCCCGGAGTCTACTCCGCCACCGTGTCATTGAATGATTCCTCCTTCGATGTGCAGGTACGCGTGGATGCTGACCACATCAACAGCATCGAACTGGTAAACTTAAGCGAAACGATCCAGACCATGTACCCTCTGGTAGAATCCTCCCTGGAGGATCTGTCTGCGCAGATTCTGGACAGCCAGTCCACCGAAAATCTGACCTGCCGGGAAGACAGCCGCTATACCTCAGCTCTCCTTCTCAATGCCATCAACAGTGCTCTGGCCAAGGCCAAAGCATGACAACGCAAAAAAAGGTTCACCGGACCTTTTTCATATGCATGGCAGCAAAAAACAGCCCCACAAACCGCACGGTCATATTCTCCGTTCCGTTTGGGGGCTGTCTGCTGTCTTTATGCCAGTTTCTCGATTTCTTCCATCCAGACTGTCACGCAGGCGTCGCTGGGCATACGCCAGTCGCCTCTGGGAGATACGGCCACGCTGCCGACTTTCGGTCCGTCCGGCAGGCAGGATCTCTTAAACTGCTGCATAAAAAATCTTCGATAAAAGGTCTTCAGCCATTTCAAAATTACATCTTTGTCATACACTCCGTCAAAAGAAGCAAGGGCCAGGCGATAGATCTTTGCCGGCGAAAAACCGAGACGCAGCATATAGTACAGGAAAAAGTCATGCAGCTCATACGGGCCCACCAGATCCTCCGTTTTCTGGGAGATCACACCGTCCTTTGGCGGCAAAAGCTCCGGACTCACCGGTGTATCCAGTACATCCAGAAGGATGGCACTTAACTTTTCATCCTCACAGGTATCCGCAAAATAGCGCACCAGATGGCGGACCAGTGTTTTTGGCACGGAAGCATTTACGCCATACATAGACATATGGTCTCCGTTGTAGGTAGCCCACCCCAGCGCCAGCTCAGAAAGATCACCGGTACCGATCACCATACCACCTGCCTGATTCGCCACATTCATCAGGATCTGCGTTCTTTCTCTGGCCTGGGCATTTTCGTAAGTCACATCATGCACGTTGATATCATGGCCGATATCTCTGAGATGGATCGTCACCGCCTCTTTGATATCCACTTCCTTCAGCGTGGCGCCAAGCTGTCTGGTCAGCGTACAGGCATTGTTATAGGTTCTGTCTGTGGTGCCAAAACAGGGCATGGTCACACAGGTGATCTTGCTTCTGTCCATTCCCAGCAGATCAAAAGCACGGGCGGTCACCAGCAGCGCCAGAGTGGAATCCAGGCCTCCGGAAATACCGATCACAGCACTCTGACAATGAGTATGCTCCAGACGCTTTTTCAGACCCATGGCCTGAATATTCAGGATCTCATTACAGCGCCTGTCCCTGTCCGCCTTAACGCCGGGTACAAAGGGCTGTGGGTCAAAATGGCGGCTTAGCGGGGTTTCCTCCCTTTCCAGAGAAAATTCTGTCACTTGATAGCCTTCCATATCCTGCGTCGGATAGGTGGTCATTTTTCTTCTCTCTCCCACCAGGCGATACACATCCACTTCTGAACATATGGTCTGATTTTTAAATCGTTCCGCTTCCGCCAGAAGGGATCCGTTCTCCGCGATCAGACTGTGGCCGCCAAAAACCAGGTCAGTGGAGGACTCGCCCTCTCCTGCAGTGGCATAAATGTATCCACAGATCAGGCTGGCCGACTGGGAAGATACCAGCATCCGGCGATAACTGTCTTTGCCTGTCATCTCATCAGAAGCTGACAGGTTCACAATCAATGTGGCTCCCGCCATGGCATGGCCTGTGGATGGCGGACAGGGCACCCAGAGATCCTCGCAAATCTCTGCTGCCACCTTAAGTTCGGGAAGAGTATCGCAGACAAACAGCTGACGGCTGCCAAAGGGCACCATTTTTTCTCCCAGACGCACCTGGGTCACTTCTTTCGGTCCTGAGGTAAAATGACGGCCTTCATAGAATTCCGCATAAGTGGGAATATGTGTCTTTGGCACCAGGCCAAGAATATTTCCCCGGTGCAGAATAGCAGCCACATTAAACAGCTTTCCATATATTTCCATGGGAAGTCCCACAAAAATCAGAGCATCCACATCCACAGTTTCCTCTGCCAGATTAAACAGCTCTTCTCTGGCGGATGTCAGCAGGGCACTTTGCCAGAACAGATCCTGACACGTATATCCCGTCAGGCACAGTTCCGGGAGTACCATGATCTTTGCATGAATTCCCTGCATCTCCCGTATTTTTTTCAAAATAGCTATTCTGTTGGCTTTCGGATCAGCCACACTGATCTTCGGAATCGCTGCCGCAACCCGGACAAATCCATCTTTCATCTCTGTCTCCTATCTGGGTTACTGTTCACTGGCAAGCCGGTAAACAGTAACTTATCTGGTACACTGTCTGTACAGTTCTTTGATTTCCTCCACGGAAAATGTATAGTTCGTATTGCAGAAATGGCAGTTCAGTTCTATGGGTTTTCCATCATTGATCATACTCTTTAACTCTTTTTTACCTACACTGATCAATGCTCTGGATACCCTCTCCTTACTGCAGTTACAATAAAAAGAAGCATCGATCGTATCGTTGATCGTCATATCCATATCTTCCAGAAGATACTCAAGCATAGTCTCCGGCGTATAGCCCTGCTCCAGAAGCCCTGTCACAGAATTTACTTTCGCAATATTTTTTTCCAGCTGTGATATGGTCTTTTCTTCGGCAAAGGGCATCAGCTGGACAATAAATCCGCCCGCCTGCTTCACAGTATTGTCATGTTCCATCAGTACCCCAAGCCCCACCGCGGAGGGTACCTGCTGACTGGTGGCAAAATAATACGTCAGATCCTCAGCGATCTCGCTGGTCTGCAGCATGACCTGCCCATTGTATGGTTCCTTCAGGCCCATATCCATAATAACATTCAAAAATCCGGGACCAATGGCGCCGGCCACATCCAGCTTGCCTTTATCGTTGGCATGGATCAGCACCTCGGGATTTCCCACATAACCTTTGACATGGCCATGAGAATCCGCCGTCACCGTGATGCCGTTAATGGGGCCGCTTCCCTGGATCTGCAGTGTCAGGATATCGTTATCCCCCTTCATCATCACACCCATCATCAGACCGCCTGTCAAAAGACGACCCAGAGCTGCGGTCGCCACCGGACTCGTATTGTGTGCCTTTCTGGCATATTCCACTGTTTCTCTCGTGGTCGCGGCAAAAGCCCGTACCTGTCCTCCTGCCGCCGTAGCGCGGACAATATAGTCTTTTTTCTCCATAGTTCGTCACCTCATATTTCCTATTTCCCCTGTTCTCTGGCGATCACATAGACCCTCTCGCACTCCTCTGTGGCGGGTTCATGGGTAAACGCGTCGTACATGGCAATCAGCTCCATGCCGCTTTCCCGGATCAGTTCCCCGATCTCTGTCAGAGAATAGGCGCGCTGTTCATGAAATTCCTCAAAGCGGTCAAAACGGCCGTCTTCTTCATCCCGGATAAACAGCGTCAGATCGTACTCATTGATCTTTTCCTCTTCATCAAAATAATTTTCCCAGATAAAGCTGGCTTCCTCCCGGTTTTCCGCAATGGTCGTCTCACCCATATCCCGATACTTCTTCGTGGTGTTAAGATCAAAAATGAACATCCCGCCGGGATCCAGATAATTATTTACCAGGCGAAATACCTGTAACAGATCCTCTTCTTCCAGAATATAGTTCATGGAATCGCAGACACTGACGATGGCCCTGACCGTACCGTAAAGCTCAAACTCACGCATATCCTGTAAAAGATACAGAATATTCAATCCGGAAGCATCCTTTTTCTCCATGGCGATTTCCAGCATGTCCGGAGAAAGATCCGATCCGATCATATCGTATCCCGCCATGGCCAGACGTTCTGTCATGCTCCCGGTACCACAGCCAAGTTCCAGAACCAGACCGTCACATATGCCATATTCCCGCAAAAGTCCGATCAGATATGCGCTCCAGCCGTCATAATCAATATTGTCCATGAACGTGTCATAAACTTGTGCAAAACTCTGATACGATGCCATCGTTTTCCCTCCTGTCTGTTTTCTGATATATTAACTCAAACTACTCACTTTGGGTATCGTCCTGAGTTTCTCCCTGATCCCCCTGGGCATTATCCTGACCATTTTCCTGAGTTCCCTGAGTATTATCCTGACTTTCTCCCTGAGTTGCCTGGGTATTCTCCTGTCCATCCTCCTGAGCCCCCTGGGTATTCTCCTGACTGTCTTCTTGAGTTCCCTGGCTCTCCTCCTGCCCATTCTCAGCTTCGGACTCAGCAAGAACGTCGGCAATAGAATTATCGGCCAGAAATGTACTGGCATTATACAGGAAAAGAACATCCGTGATCCCATAATCTTCTATAATTTTATCAATATCATTATAGAAATATCTTGGATCTATCATAATAATATCCTGATAATACGGAAGCAAAAACTGTACCATACAGTTTGCGTAGGAATCCTTAAAAAGCAGTAAATGACCTCCGTCCTTTACTGTCGTACTTATATCTACCCTGGCATGGTTGCCGCCCATAAATACGGTATACTTATCTTTTTCCTTTAACTTCTCGCTGTCATAGACAGACGCAGATTTTTCGCCTTCCTCTGTATAGGAAACTACATACTCCGGATTTTTATTTTTGGCTTCATATATTTCTATTTTATCTCTGGAGCCGTGATATCCGCTTTTAGATGCCAACGTCCCCTGGAAATCATCTGCCACAGTATAAATATTATACTCTGTCTCCGGATCTGCAATATTCATTTTTCTGGCGATCTGCATAAAGCCATAATAGGCGCCAAGGCTTGTCCAGTGATGATCTGTTTTATAATAAACGGCTTCATCCGCATGATCCTGCATGGTTCTCACCAGATCAATATCGTTTACCTGACTTCCGCAAAGCTTGTACACTTTCTGAATATCAGCCTGCTGGTCCCTCACCGGTGCGTTGGTCGGAACCTTATCCTTTAAAATAAAAGCCGCATTGGGTACAATACCCATATAAACCGGAATATCACTGTGTCTGGATGCAAATTCCGCAATACTTTTCGCATTTTTCTCTGTATTCTCCCAATCCGGTTCTCTCAGGACTTCCATCAGATAACCCTTTTTCCCCAGATATACACCATTGGATTCTTTCTTCCCCAACAATCTGTCTTCGGTAAGTTTTAATGAGATCCACTGATTTCGCATAAAAAACTGGTCAGAAATATAATCCTCAAAATCTGACATAAATTTTCCGTTTTTTACCGCTTCCCAGGAAATCGCCGGCATCTGCGCCAGCTGACGGTTTTCTTCGGAAGAATACTCTTTATCTTTATGAAAAATATTTGCTGCCACCGCGGCTACTGTCAACAGTATAAACACGATAGCCAGCAAACGGTAAATGATGCCGAGAGAATGTCTGAACCTTTCCCGCGCTGTTTTTCTGTCTCTATTTTCTTCCATTGCAGCCTTCCTTCTTTCTGCTCACATATCTGTCGGGTTCTTTCACAGATACGATTCGCAAACCCATGAAAATCGGCTGCGCCGATTGGGTTTGCTCACATCTTAAATCATGTTCTTACAGCCTCATCAGCAAGTGATTCGGCCTGCTCTGAACAGTTACGATACACTTAAAATCTGAAATACAAAAACGGATTATAGGTTGCGTTGACCAGATAGGCTGTCGATAATATAAATAACACAACATATACTGCCAGCATCACAACTCTGCCCACATTACCTCTGACCGCCAGACGTCGGAAACGTTTGTATGTATAAGGTACAGAACACAAAATCATAAGCAAAAACAATATGAAATAATTTGAGAGATAATACACCGCAGTTCTGTCAATAATACCGGTGGCTCCTATACCAAACATTGCACCCACATATTGAAATGCACTGCCCAGAGTTGGCGAGAAAAAGAATACCCATCCGATCATCACCAGGATCATGGTATAGATATGCTTCACAGTTCCCGGAGTCTTTGCCAGAACATCCTTTAATACAAACTTCTCAAGCAGCAGCAAAGCACCGTAATATACTCCCCAGAAAATAAAATTCCACGCTGCGCCATGCCATAATCCGGTCAACATCCATACTATACATATATTCAGAATATTCCTTTTTATACTTACCCGGTTGCCGCCCAGAGGAATATACACATACTCTCTGAACCATGTACCCAGAGAAATATGCCATCTTCTCCAGAATTCCGTAATACTGGACGATGTGTAGGGATAATCAAAGTTTTTCATAAAGGTAAAGCCGAACATTTTTCCCAGACCAATGGCCATATCTGAATAACCACTGAAATCAAAATAGATCTGGAATGTATATGCCGCGCAGCCCAGCCAGGCCGTAAGCATGGAAATATTGCCGGCTCCCATCGCCTGGACCGCGTCAAACAGCATACCTATATTATTGGCCAGCAAAACTTTTTTTGCAAGTCCGCGCAAAAACCATGCCGTTCCCTCTCCGAATTTCGTAAGGGTTACTTTTCGTTCTACCAGCTGTCCCTCCACATCCGCGTAACGAACAATGGGGCCTGCGATCAGCTGGGGAAACATGGAAATATATGTACCAAAATTGATAACGTTTTTCTGTACCTTCACGTTTCCTTTATAAACATCGATAATGTAGGATAACGTCTGAAACGTATAGAAAGAAATACCAATCGGAAGAGCCAGCGCCGGCATGGAAATATCAAACGGTAAAATACGGTTCAGATTCTCCACAACAAATCCTGCATATTTAAAGAATCCCAGAATCCCCAGATTAACACCCACGGCCATCCAAAAGGCAATCTTTCCCTTTAAAACATCTCCCCGTTCCTTACAATCGTCGATCTCCAATCCCGAAAGATAATTGAAAAGAATACTGAAAACCATCAGAACAATATAAATCGGCTCGCCCCATGCGTAAAAGATAAGACTGGCAATCAGAATCACCACATTCTTAAATTTTTTCGGCACCAGAAAATACGCAAGAAGCACTACCGGTAAAAACACAAAAATAAAAAACACACTGCTAAAAATCATCTTGTTTTCCTTCTCCTGTCCTACAGACTCTTTTTGAATGCCCCGTCTGCAGATACTGCATCACCGTGAACTACAAACAATATATAATTGCCCTGTACATCCAGAATATGATCCTCAAGCAATTTGCACTGTTCCGGTCCATATCCCTCAAAACTCTTCAGCTGTTTTTCAACTCTTGCCGTAACAGCGCTTTGGATTGATTCAGACTGGGAGGTATCTTTCAGCTTTACAATAAGGAGTTCTTCCACGTCCATATTAGATTCCCCCACATACAATCTGACATCCGCAAAATCATTGGCATTCAACCCGTACAGTCTTTTGAACATTCGATGGTCTGCCTCGGACAGCTTCTCCATGTTAAGGGAGGAAACGACCGCTTTATCCACGGTCGCCATATCCGTACTGCTGATTTTTCCACCCCACAGGAGACTGACGATGAAAAACAGCAGGAACACGAGCAGAACATATTTAACGTAAAATATCCATTGCGAGAATTTAAAATCTATTTTTTTCATTGTCTTATTGCCTCAATTATCATATTGGTCGCCCAGTACTCATATAATTCTTTCTGAAAATGAATTCCATCTGGCTGATACAGATCTTTGTGTGCTTCAAACACCGCTGTGTTGTCAATATAATGATATCCTTTTTCTGCGCACCAGGCTTTCACTGCTTCGTTGTAATCCGGAATTTGCCGCCATTTTTCTGACTTATTAAAAGCCGGATCCTGTGCAGGGAAAATAGAATTGACAAAAATCTCCGTATCCGGCAAAAGTTCCATGAGCCTTTGCATCATTTCTTCATAAGCCGTAACATAGTCTTCCGGTGTGGGCCAGAATCCGATACTCACATCATTGATACCTGTACACAAAAACAGATACGATGGATTCAATGTTTTTATCTTGTCTTCATAGTCCTTCATGTTTGCGATGGTCAGACCGGATGCCGCATAGACCCTGGATTCATCCAGTAATCCATACGAATAAAATCCTACGGATCTGGAATCTCCAAATATGACCGAATCATTGAACAGAGACCATACAGATACGGTTCCCTCCTGAAGTTCCTGTTCCAGGTTTGCAGCCATGGCAGCTTTTTTCTGCTGTTTTATGGTCTGCTCGATTGCCGTTACATCTCTGGCCTCCAACTCTTTCAAATGAGCCACTCCTGCTCCTACATTCTGATCAGTCTGCCCAAGAGACATCTGACGGATGACCACAAAAAGAATGATCAGCACGATCACCAAACCTGCCGCAATGCATGTCCACTGTCTGATGTTTATTTTTTTATCTTTCATCGGTATTTCCTCGTATTTTGTCGAATTATAACGCTTGCCATTATAATATATCCATATTTGCATTACAACCGAAACTCCCTATTTTCTCCAAATATTACCTGTTTTATTTTGTAAAATCATACTGTAAAAAAACATTCTTTTTTCATCGTGTCAGCGGCTCATTTTTGTTGCGTTTTCAGCCTTTTTTCTGCACCGCATTTTTGTCATATTCCTGACGCATTGGATATTTTTACTGGAAAATCCATTCCATATTCTCCATATTTTTTCCCGAAACATGGTATACTGTTTATAGAATACCTGTAACTGTTCAGTTACCAAAAACACTATATACACAAAATGCAAAGGGAGGTATTACTATGCTTGATCAGGCTAACGCGCTGCCGAAACCGGCTGCGGAAGAAATCAGAGAACGTCTGGAACATGCCCATGAAAAACTGGCCCGGCAGCAGCTTCTGCTTAAGGAAAACAAACTGCCTGTCATCGTTCTTTTTGAAGGCTGGGGTGCCGCCGGCAAAGGCAGTATGATCAGTAAGGTCATCAAAACACTGGATCCCCGCTTCTTTACCGTCAACACGCTGACCGCTCCCACAGAGGAAGAGACCCGGCGGCCATTTTTGTACCGCTATTTTTCCCGTATTCCGGAAGCCGGTTCTTTTCTGTTCCTGGACGGAGGATGGATGGCAGATGTAACCCGGGATGTACTGGAAGACAGGCTAAGCGATGCCGAATACAAAAACCGTATTGGCAGTATACGCCGTTTTGAGAGTACTCTCACCGCCAATGGATACCTTGTTCTCAAATTTTTCTTCCATATTGAAAAGAAAGAACAGAAAAAACGTCTGACCCTTCTCAGAGAAGACGCTTCCACATCCTGGAGAGTCAGTGACTTTGACCGCTGGGAAAACAAGCATTATGAAAAATGC
>OBLI01003532.1_pt1 | contig 11907 bp, 14 predicted proteins | sample 1519701 | NCBI WGS metagenome assembly OBLI01 (sample SAMEA3663005, study PRJEB22513) | pig gut metagenome | biome: pig gut; feature: pig-associated habitat; material: faeces | place: France | collected 2012 | reverse complement strand
CTACGAACGCCCACCCCTGAGTTGTTAAGTGCTATTGAAGCAGGTGAGAGGATGGTCCGAGGCGATAAGACGTTTAGGGTCGTTGAGGAAACTTCTGGGAAGATCATTGTTGAAGAAGTCGGCGGTACTGATCGGTATGAGCTGATTAAACAATAACATTACAACAAAACACGAGAGCGCCTTTGGGCGCTTTTTTATTACTATGAAGAGTAAAAATAGAGTTTCGTTGTTGATTAACGGTCGTATTTATTCCGGTTGGCTGGACGTAAAGATTGAGGTTGGGCTGATGCAATTGGCTCGTACTTTTTCTGTTGGGACCACAAGACGCGTTGCCGATGGAATAGCCGATATCGGGATTCGATTAGGGGATTCTGTCGTTGTCAAGGTAGATGGCGATATCGTGTTGACAGGATACGTGACGTTGGTTGATGTTAAGTATTCGGCAACATCTGTTTCCATTTCAGTTGAAGGAAGCAGTAAGGCAATTGATTTGGTTGAGTGTTGTATTCCGGATGGGAAGGCTAAAAGTTACAAGAATCTGACACCGTTGCATCTACTAAACAACCTTGCATCAAACTATGACATTGAAGTGCTGGATCAGATAGGGATTACGGATAAGGTTTCAATGGATGTGGCTCCGGATCAAAAGATTGGCGATGCGATAATTCAATTCGCAAAGAGTAATAGTTATTTGGTGACAGATAACGAATTCGGTCAGTTAATACTTTGCCGTCCAGGATCTGAAGCAGCAGCGGGAGATAGTGTTTTTTATGGAGTCAATGTGGTTGCCGGATCTCTGCACCAGGCCTCAAATGCGCTCTATAGCAAATACATTTGTTTAGGGCAGGGAACCAATCCTGATAGCGAAAGACCATTGTCAGACAATCAGTTGGCCAAGAGCGCGATAAATAGCAATGTGAGAAAAAGAGTGAAGGTTTATAAGCACAGTGGAAATGCCCAGGCTTCTCAATTGCAAAAGCGCGTCAACAATACTATGGCTCAGGCAATTGCATCATCTCAGAAGCTTACTTACGAAGTACATGGTTGGAGGCAGTCCTCGGGGGCGTTATGGAAGGTTAACTCACTCGTTAGAGTTGTAGATGATTTTTTATCAATTAAGCGAACGTTGTTGATCTCAAAGGTTACTTACGCGTTGGACTCCAGTGGAATGAGAACCACAATGGAGTTGATGCATGCTGATGCCTTCCTCAACGTCGAGGCAAAGTCTTCGGATGTAGCGATCAAGTTGAAGACTACAGATGGAAGATTGATAGCAATCGGCTCTGTCGAAGGGGGCAGTTGGACATCATGATTGAAAGAATTCTTCGAAAGATTGCCGGCCTGATCAACCGCTCTGCCATCACTGCCGTGGACGGCAGTAAGTCTATGCGTACAGTCCAAGCTGAGCTATTGGCTGAAGACGTGCGTGAGAGGGTTGAGCACTTCGAGCCTTACGGCTTTACATCCGAGCCACACATTGGCGCCGAAGGCTTGATGGTCTCTCTAGACGGCGACCGTGACCACACGTTGGCAGTCATCATTGCCGATCGTAGATATCGCTTGCGAAACCTTCAAGCAGGTGAAGTCGCTCTTTATGATGATCTCGGGCGATGCGTAATGCTCAGGCGAGATGAAGTCTTGGTCGATGCTAAGGACGCGCCAGTTGTGATCAATACGACTTCAACGCTGACTGCTACCGTGGGAAGTGTGGCCACGGTGAAAGCTTCAAAGATTGTGCTCGATACACCGATCGTAGAGTGCACCGGCGAGGTAATTGCAAAGGGTGACATCACAGACCACAACGGTGCCGGTGGTCGGTCGATGTCTTCAATGCGATCTGTCTACAACAGTCACGTGCACGTGCATGGAGATTCAAGCAGTAACGCTCCAACACAGAAAATGTAAAGACTACCCCAAAAGAGAAAGCCCTCGAAGGTACGAACTTCGGGGGCTTTGTAATTAGATTTATGCGGACGATCTATGGAAGATTTTAATTACAGCCCTGTTGGTAATACCTGTTATGAAAAAAAGATAGTGAAGTCCCTGTGTATCTCAAGATCATTCGATGGGCGCTTGTCATGTTGGTTATCGGCTTTGTGGCCAACTGCTACAAGACTTGGTTCTTTGTTTAGCGGTCGCAACTTTGGGGATCAAAAATGTATTTCTTTTTAAATGGGCAGCCCTCAACGCTGTCCGATTTTGTTTCCGATGATCTGGCCAGAGCCATCGTTATCAGTCTATTCAGTTGGAGGCGTGCCGGCAAAGATGACCCTTTACCCGGCAAAAGCCGTATGGGTTGGTGGGCTGACACCTTTGATGGTGAAGAGATCGGCTCAAAGCTTTGGCTCTTATCCCGCGCCAAGCTCACTCGAGGAACTTTAGAAAAGGCCCGCGAGTATGCACAAGAGTCACTTCAGTGGCTTATTGATGACGGTGTAGCTGCTGAAGTGCAAGTGACTGCAGAGCGTGGTGAGATGGATCGCCTGAATATGTCTGTAAATGTGGTTAAGCCTGATCAAACAAGTTTGTCTGCCAGATTTGAAGACGTTTGGAGTTTTAAATAATGAGTTTTCAAAGACCTACTTTAAAGGAATTGATTGAGCGCTTGAACGCTGATGCTCAGTCAAGACTCAATACCACTCAACTTCGCAGAAGTAATGCTCGAGTATATGCCCGAGTGATGGCTGCCGCTTCCCACGAGTTGCACAGTCACATCGAGTACATGGCTAAGCAAATGTTTTTCGATACCGCTGAGTCTGAGTATCTCGATCGCTGGGGCAGTATCTATGGGCTTTACCGAAAACCCGCGGCTAAGGCTAGTGGTGAAGTGACTTTCTCATTCTCAGGTGACCCGGTTGAAATCCCTGAGGGCACCTTACTTCAGTCTGGTACAGGGCAACAGTACGAAACTATAGGCTCCGTTGAAGGAGGTAAGGCTAAGGCTCAGGCACTGATGGCTGGTGCTGCAGGCAACCTTGATGCAGGTGAAGAAATGTCACTGATCAGTCCGATAGCAGGCGTCTACAGTCAAGTTACTGCTGGAGAATTTGGGGGCGGAGTTGATGTAGAAGATGATGAATCATTGCGAACTCGACTTTTAGCTCGGGTACAAGAACCGCCTAAAGCCGGCACGGCCTCGGATTATGAAGCCTGGACCTTAGAGGTTGAGGGGATTACCCGCGCCTGGGTCTATCCCAAAGAGGACGGTAATGGCACGATTACGATCCGGTGCGTGAGCGATAACCTCGATGACATCATACCAAGCAACGAATTGTTGGAGCGTGTCAAAGAACATTTAGACAAGGTTCGACCAGTGACCGCGATTGTGAAAGTTGAGGCGCCAAGTCTTCAGCCTGTCAATATCACAATTAGTAATCTAGATCCAAGCAACGAAAGTGTGAAAGCCCGCATTCGAGATGAGCTCAAAGACATGTTCACACGAGAAGCCATTCCAGGTGGTCGCATTTACTTGAGCCACATTCGAGCGGCTATCTCAATGGCTGCTGGCGAAAATGATCACACAGTGGTTGCTCCGACTGAAGACGTAGTGCCCTCGACAGGTGTCTTGCTTACGTTTGGAGAGATTACATGGCAGTAGGTTCTGGTGAATATTTGGAGCAGCTTAAGGCCTTACTTCCGCCGGGTCCAGCTTGGCCGCACGATGATGAGTTATCAATGCTGGCACTTCTGATGGAGACTTGGGCCCTTGAGTTCGCTCGGGTTGATGCTCGAGTGCAAACATTGATCTCCGAGAATGATCCGAGGTTTTGTACAGAAACGTTTCAAGAATGGCTAACTCAGTGGGGAATTCCTGATGAGTGCTTGCTTGCCTGGGGAAGCCTTTTAGAAGATGGTTTGTCAGAGAAGACTTTGCGCCAAGCGCTTGTTCAGAAGATAACGACAGCCGGAGCTCAGACTATTGACTACTTCGTGCAACTTGCCCGCAATTATGGCTACTACATCACGATCGATGAAATGTCTCCGTTTAATGTCAAAAGTCAGGTGACTGATGTGTTAGCTGAAGAACAGTGGCAGTTTGTTTGGAGGGTAAATGTTCACAACCAAGGTGCGAGTGTAACTACGGAGCACGATGTTATGGGGGGTGTTGATGAGGCTTTGGCTTGGTGGGGCGATAGCATTATTGAATGCTTAATCAAAAAGTATGCTCCCGCTCATACTCAAGTTCTTTTTGGATATTTCTAATAGGAAATAATATGAAAAATATTTATCAATCCAGAGCCGTTGCAGTAGCACCGGAGTTGCCGAGCACTGCAGTTGAAGGGTACCCCTCAAATGGTTCTAGTACAGGTGGCCAGTTAGCAACGGTACCTGGCGCTTATTGGTATTTCATGATTACAGAGGAAATCATGAATGCCATCAAAGGTGGTGGTATTACGCCAAAAGCAAATGTCCTAACACAATTGAATCAGTCAATTGATGTGAGATTAGCGGCATTAGCAGGTCAGATTCAAGAGTCAATGGACAGTCTTGCCGATAAGTTGGCCCAACAGGGGATCCCGACAGGGTTTATTTGTGCGGCATCGGTTGTCAAAAATTACGATTATTGGTTACCTTGCGATGGTTCAGCACGTTCTCGAGTTACTTACAAAGACTTATTCTCGTTGATTGGTACGACTTATGGAGCGGGGGACGGTTCAACAACATTCAACCTGCCTGATCTTCGAGGTGAATTCTTGAGGGGTTTGGACCAAGGACGAGGTGTAGATAAAAACCGAAAGATTGGTTCTGCCCAGGGTGATGCTATGAGAAACTTTACGGGTACTTTTGGTGGCGGTGGTCAGAATAGAAACACGATCGTAACAGGTGTTTTCTATGATACAGGCGAAAATCAAAATGTAGCTGATGATGCCAATACGAATGCAAAAGTTGTTGGTTTTGATCCATCTAGAGTTGTACCAACCGCTAATGAAAATCGACCAAGAAACGTTGCTGTTCCCTATTACATTCACATTTAAGAGACAATCATGAAGTTTGAGTTTTTAGCCGATGCTGTAGAGACACCGCCCGAACGTCCAAAAAATCCGTCAGCAGGGTATCCCTCCGATGGCGATGCCAGAACCGGAAGAGCTCCAACCACGCTAGGTGCGTGGTTTTTTTATATGCTCATGGTTGAGTTTACAACGCTGTTAGAACAAAATGGTATTGAACCTGATGCGGAAAACCTACACCAGTTAGCAGACTTTTTTGCTGAGTACAAAACGCAGCTTGAAGGTTTTAAAGGTAGTGCTCAAGAATTTAAAGTCGCGGCAGAGGCGGCAGCAACTCAAGCAGCTACCAAAGCTGCCGAAGCTGCAAACAGTGCTTCCGGAGCAAGCTCAAGTGCCAGTCAAGCTGCTAACAGCGCGTCTCAAGCTGATGCTTCAAAAAATGCTGCAAAGGTATCTGAAACGAATGCTAAGAACTCTGAAACAGCAGCGGCTTCGTCCGCCTCTTCCGCTCAAGTTTCTGCTAATACCGCCTCTCAAAAGTCTGTTGATGCTTCAAATAGCGCCACTTCCGCTGAAAATGCGAAGGTAGGTGCTGAGGCAGCAAGAGATGAGGCAAAGGGTTACGCAGCGTCCATGGGTAACCCGCTTGGAAAAGATGAAGCAGCTCAGACATATGCGACCAAAGCCGAAATGGCAAGCGGTTTGGCAGGTAAGGCCGATTCGAGTCACGCTCACACGACAACTCAAATTGAAGGGCTTAATGCCGCGTTAGCCGGTAAGGCAGCAGTCTCTCACACTCATAATATTGCTGATGTCAATGGTCTTCAGACCGCTCTGGACGGTAAGCAGGCGGCAGGCGACTATGCCACTAATGCCGCACTGACCCAAGGTTTAGCAGGTAAGGCTAACTCAAGTCACACGCACGCTTATGTGCCGACTTCTGGTGGTACGGTTTCTGGCAACTTGACAGTAACAGGCACTCTTAAAGGAGGGACTGTTAAATCGACTTCCGATCTCCGAATGAAGGATGCTTTGGAGGAAATAGCCTCCCCAAGCTTGGATGGTATTTACGCCTACCGTTACACGTTAAGGTCAGACGGTATTAAACACTACGGTCTAATCGCTCAGGAAGTTCAAGAGCTTTATCCGGAGGCGGTGTCTAAAGATGACGAAGGATACCTGGCTCTCGACTACAACGCTATCGTTGCCGTGTTGTTGGCTAAGGTCAAAGAGCTTGAAACCCGTATCAAACGATTGGAGGCATAACTAATCATGGCAATTGATTCAGGCTTGAAAAAATCAGATGGTGTCGATCTTGGGAATAACCTGTTTGCGGGCAATGGTTCTTCTAGTGGCAACCAGACATTCAACATCATTCAAAAAAATGGAATTGATTTGGGCAAGGGTTGGTACGACAAGACGTATTGTTACGCCTCCTATGGCAACGTTGGTTTTAAAAATTCAGCAGGTGTTGACGTAGGAACATTGCTTGGGAAGTATGGGACGCTCAATTGTACCTGTGACGTTGATGTTGATGTCTGTGATACCGATACCGACGGATGTTTTGTCAGTGGGCACACCATAACCAGCCGAGGTCTTTTAGAAGTTTCTCAAATTCAGGTTGGCGATCAAATTTGGGGAGTCGATGAATGTTGGCACCCAGTTTTGGGCATTGCAAAAAATACTGTTGGGCATCGTAAGGTCTATGTTTTATCAAACAAGGGCGTTGTGACCTCTGACCACGTTATCTTTTTGGGTGATATGGGATATGTCCCAAATATTGATTCACTATTCGATTCAGTGTTGCAGGCTCCGAACGGTGTCAAGGGTGTTTATGCCGTTCCGTCCAATGTCTCTGAACTTAACGGTGCAAAACTGCAATCTGTTCCTGTGGATACGCCCACTTACTCGCCGATCTGTGACAGCTCGTTTGTTGGATACCTGAATGGGGATCGTGTGTTGTTTGCGGGGGCTGTATGAGCAAATTTATAGGACTGAATCGAGTTTGTGTCCCGTTGAGCATGGATTGTGATCTGTCTTGTCGGTACTGCTATCGCAATGCCGGTCGCATTCCCAAGGTACCGGAGTTCAATGACTTGATGCGTGAATTTCTAAGACAACTCGATCCAACCAAAACGCAAGCATTGGTCGCAAGCGGCGGGGAGCCATTACTGCATTGGGATAAGGTCAAGGAACTTTTCTCTTATGCTCCAAAGGGAATGCACTTGAAAGTGATGACCAACGGACTAAATCTGACTCGGGAAATTGTAGATTACCTCAATGAACATAAGGTTGAGACATGGGTTAGCTATGACGGAAGCGCAACACAATGGTTGCGAGGTGTTGATATTTTGCAAGATCCGGAAATCAAGTCGCTCGTCATGAGTATTGATCACCTAACATTTTGTTGTTGCTGCACCAGTAAGAACCCGGATCCATATAAGAATTACTTGGAAATAAAAGCCCAGATACCTCGCCATTTCTATTTCCACTATAACGCTGTTTTTGTTGATAAGTATTTGCATCCAGAACTCATTGAGGGGTTTGATTACAGAGCTTTTCGCGATGGTTCTATGCATTGTGAACTTTTAGATCTTGACTACACCAACCCAATCCCATTTGCGTACAGAGGTTCTGGAGTCAATGTACTGCCCAACGGTGATTTGGTTGGAATGGCAGAAATCAATCATAAATATGGGACGGTGCTTTCAACAATAGAAGAGGTTATTGCCAAAAGGCGGGAATGGGGGGATTTACTCACATGCCCGAACAAAACTTGTGTTGTTTACTCAGCCTGTAAAGGCCAAGGGCAAAACCGCAGTCCGCATTTTTGTCAAAGCTGGATCAAGAAAATCGAGGTTAGAAGTGCCATAAAGCATAAGGAATTTAATAATGATGATCCCGAATTCTGTCTATAACATTCGAAAGATTACCCTAATTTTGGGCACGGCTTGCAACTTTAATTGCATCTACTGTATCCAACACGACAACAAACCCCGTTGCAAGAAACAAATTAAACCCGAGGTGTTGGCGTGGCTTGACGATATCGCTTATCAGCTGCCCATGCGATTTAAACCAACACTTCATTTTCAAGGCGGCGAGCCTCTTCTTTACAGAGAGACGATTCATGAGGTCGTTGAACACTGTAAGGATAATTTCAATTACCTTGTGATTAGTAATGGATCCAACCTCACCGATGAGGATGTGGATTTTTTCAATAAGCACAAAGTCCGCTTTGTTTTATCCAATGACGGACCTAATACTAGGGTGACTCGTCAGATTGATATGTTGGATGATCCTGAGTTCGTCGCGCGGTTTAATCGATTGGAGCACCGAGAGATTGACGGGGTAATCTCAGCTTTAAACCAAGACTATTACGCATTTTTCAATCACATTGAATCCAAACTCCCTGGTACCCACGTCTCGCATGAAGAGTTGATCTGTAATGAGTGTACGGATCCTCGATTGTGCAACTTCGATATCCCGACACTACTGAAGAGTTATAAGCAGATGGGGGATGACTTAGAGCAATCGTGGGCCAATGAGAAGAAAACGGTTGGAGCGGCGACTTTTAACCGCTATTTAAAACAAGCGCTATTTTGTTTGAATCATCCGGAGTTCCCTGATTTTGCAACCTGTGGTGCTGGTAAAAGTACGTTGTCGGTTGACACCCAGGGGAATATTTACTTGTGTAAAAACTTTAATGTCAAGATCGGCACCATTGCCGATGAGTATGAAGTTTTATATGAGAGAGCTAAAGAAGAGACTAAACGCTTGCGAGATGCTTATTTAGAAGAAAAAGGATGCTTTAAATGTCCTGCGTTCTTTTTCTGCCGAGGTGGTTGCCCATTCGAAAAGCCATCACAAGCCCAGCAAAAAAAGTGTGAAATGATACGCACAAAGTGGGCAAGTGTCGTGAGTTTTATTGATAACAAAACGGAATTGGAGATCAAGCAATGAAGATTTTAAGAGTAACCCCTAGTGACTCTATGCCCCGACGCTACACATTGAATTTTGATTTTGACTCTGAAAATGGTGTCCTGTCAGGGACTGTTGGTACGGCAGCCAATGTCGATCACACAGAAGGTGATTTAATTCTCGATTTCAATATCAATTTAAATGACTGGGTGGGTCGTCTAGTGGAATGTCGGATCATCATGACCGAAGCCGGTTATGAAATCATGACATTTGATCCGTTGAAAAACTACTCACTGGCCAACGGAATGCCAACGACTCCTGAGAACCGACTTGATAATCGCTATCGTCTCTTCAGAATCTTTGTTCATGAAAATATCGATGAGTCAATTATTCAAGTTTTTTGGGGCCATGATGCGATAGAGGGGTTTGAAGACATCGAAGAAGACGGCAATATTGCGTTGCGGATGTTCAATTTAATCCGAAGAGATTCGCTGGCGGAGCAATTGTTAAAACTTCATCGCATTAAGTCCGACATGCTGGGTCGTATTGATCAACGGAACTCGGTCTCTTACCTTGAAGCGCAAGTTGATATTTTGACTCGATTGTATTTACAAGATCGCCCGGAAGCGGAAGGGGTCTTAATCAATTTGTTGAAGGCAGCGGATGCGCAGTCTGTATTAGATATAAAAGACTCTGAGAGTGTCAGTAAAGAGTTTACGCAAAACAAAGCCCTTGTTCGTGCAGCCCAAAAGGATTTTTATGCAAAAAGAACTGCCCAAACGCTTGCTGTTGAAGCTGGGGACGGCTTGTAATTTATCTTGCCCGCATTGCCATCAAGTCCAAAAAAGCTTTACGGAACACCCCCGCTTGGTTCAGTGGATCAAAGAGCAGGGGTTTAAGCGAATAACATTCAGTGGCGGTGAGCCGCTGATGTATTTTGACACCATCAAGCGCATCATGACGGAACTTGGCCACGATCCAGTTTATCGTATGATGAGTAATGGAACCCTTTTGACTCCAGAAATCGCAGAATTTTTTAATGATTACAACGTCATGTATGCCATTTCCTATGATGGTCGATGTGGCGGGCGAGATTTGGCTGTACCGATACAATGGTCCAATGTTAATCGATTAAAAAGAGGATTGAGCACCTGTACTATTTTTAGTGATCCTAATTTTTCTTTCCGGGATTTCGCTAAAGATATGAAGGGAGTTATTGAGGACAACAACTTGAAATGCTGGGTCGATACAGATTTTTTAAAGATTAACTGGATTCATCAAACAAAGGAAGCGCCCAATGTAGAGTTTACTCGTGAAGTGGCAGATCGCTTCATTGAGCAAGCGACGCGACAATTGGATCAAGCATTCTACTGTTGGTCGGTCGGAGAGATTGACGATAGTGTTATTAAGCACCTAGCGGCAAGATGGTATGTAAAAAGCAAAATCAAACATGGCACGGCTTGTTGCAATGAAATTCTCACTAGTGTGAATCTTGATGGAACGATCATGCAATGCCCATATGGTACAAACGTTATCGGGACCATCGACAATATGCCTAGTCTGGAATTAATGGATAGTTTCATCCCACAGAAGTGTAAGACGTGTGAGCATTGGGAGATATGCCGTTGCTCTTGTGTAGCTTCTGTAACTGATTTGGACTGTTATGTTAATCGAACAATGATCCCAACCATCGTTAAATTGATTGAAAAGTATGGATTCAAAGAAAGATTTGAATCACTTTTTCAATAAAAAGATTGTTCTAATTTAAGGGGAACTAGGAAAACTAGTTCCCTTTTTTATTGGTGGTAGAAATGGTTAATACGATGTTAAGCCTTTTGCCTCAGGGAGCGGAGCGGGCGTTGATGGCGCTAGGAGGTGCAATAGGAGCGGCATTCTCGTTTGCTTTTGGAAATATTGCTCCTCTGATGTTGTGGTTAGCAATTTTTGTTGCTTGTGATTTTCTGACTGCTTGGTTGGCCGCAATAAAAAATCATAGTTGGTCCGGGCAACGATTGTTCTGGGGAGTTCTCCGGAAGATGACAATGTTTAGCATTATTGCCCTCGCGCATGGTTTGGATGCAGCTCTACACGATTTAATTGGTTTTTATTTCGTCCAGTCAGTGGTGTTGACTGCCTATACAGCAGGGGAGTTCGGATCCATTATTAAAAACCTTGAAAGGGCGGGCTTAGGCAGTGTTGTTCCTCCGATTTTGAGATATATCTTATATGCAATTAATCAATATCTTGAAGAAAAGGCTTCACGTACTTTGCCAATTAAGCTTACAAAAAAGGAGTGATCATGAAAGTACAACCTTATGGTAGTTATGATCCTGCGATAGCAGCGCAGTTTATCGCATTGTGGGAAGGTAAACGCTTGACGGCGTATCGTTGTTCCGCTGGGATTTGGACAATCGGATACGGTCATACGAAAGGCGTCAGAGAAGGCGATACCTGTTCTGAAGAACAGGCTCACCAGTGGTTGATTGAAGATATTCAAAGCCATGTGAATCAGTTATCTCACTATATCAATGTTCCCGTAACAGAAAATGAATTCATAGCGTTAACCTCTTTGGCGTTTAATGTCGGTGTCACAGCGGTATCTCGTTCAGCATTACTGCATAAATTAAATGCTGGAGATACAGAGGCAGCTGCTACAGAATTTCTTGATTTTTGTTATGCCGGCGGTAAACGAGTTAAGGGCTTAGTAAATCGTAGAAAGGCAGAATATGAACTTTTTACCACTGACTGACTGGTCTTGGAAGATCTTGGGAATTGTTACTTTGATAGTTTTAGGGGGATGGCAGTGTTACCGAATTGGTTATAACAAAGCTTTTTTAGAAGGAGAGCTTGCGCTTCAAACTCTTAAGTTAGAACAAGCTCAACTAATTATTGATACACAAAATGAGGTTAAGGTTGCTTATGAGCAAAAAGTACAAAATTTGGTTGCCGCTCATAATGCTGAGCGGAATGTTTATGATGAGCGGGTGCGCCAGCTCAAACAATTCCGTAGTGCCAGTACAGACTTGGCAGCCTGTCGCAA
>OBLI01003530.1_pt1 | contig 11915 bp, 8 predicted proteins | sample 1519701 | NCBI WGS metagenome assembly OBLI01 (sample SAMEA3663005, study PRJEB22513) | pig gut metagenome | biome: pig gut; feature: pig-associated habitat; material: faeces | place: France | collected 2012 | reverse complement strand
GAGAAATTTTATGAATTTGGATCAGTCATGAACTAAGGATAATAAATAATTATCTGGTAAAAAGTGAAATTGAGGAATCGATCATGTATATCAATGAAATATTTGAATTAGATTCAATACTAAATTATGAAAATCAGATAAGAAATAATAAAAATGAAATGATTACTAATATTTCATATTGGAATGCATCAGAAAAATATCAGAATTATATGCTAAAGTATATAAATATTGAATACGCACCCGACATATTTAACTATAAATATACATATGACATTTCAAAAGATATAAGAAATAATATAATAAAAAAATTAATCGGACGCACAGATAAAGACGTTATGTGTTTATTATCTTCTTCAAGTACATGCAGTATAACTAACATGATTAATTTTTTAAAATTAAATGGTTTTCATAAACTTTGTATTTTAACACCAGCATATTTTTCTGTGGAACAAAACTGTAGGATATTTCATCTACCATTTGAAAAAATCCCCTTAGTATTTCATAATGGTCAATATTCTATTCCGCTTGAATACATACTAAGAAACAATTTTGATTCTGTATGGATTACATCACCGATCTATTCCACAAGTAAAGTGTTTGATGAAGTACAAGTAAGCCATATTAAACAGTTAATTGATAGGCATATATTAGTAATAGCAGATGAAACATTGGCATTACCGGGTCAAGAACTTGCACGGGTAATGCCAATAAATAACTATTTTTATTCAATATATAGTCCACATAAACCTTTATTTATAAATAGTATAAAGTTTTCAGCTATCCTATGTCCTCTTGAAAATGACGATTTTCTTGAACAATGGATTGATGTGCTAGGGGGAGGACTCCTTCATAGCAATATTTCGGCAGTTTTTCACTTTTTATCACCGAACTATCAGCAATGCCTTGAGCGTTGTTTAGAGTGGTATACAAAAGGAATTGCAGTTATTGAATCTGTTCTTCAACAGATTCCTATTGCATATTGTGACACAACTGACCTTGGTTCTTATAAAACTATTTATATAAAATCCTCTTTGCATAATCCTAATAAGATTGAAAATATAAAACGTTTAATTGATACCCAGTATGTTTCATATATCCCAGGAGTGTTCAACGGATTTGAAAGCAACCACGCATGTTTTAGAGTAAACTTATCACTTGATCCTTTTGAGATGGAAAATGCCTTATATCGGATTTTAAATTACTATGCTTGAATATTAATACGGTAGCTTACTTTTATTTCTTTTATATTACTGTTATTATATCCCTGTTGATCGCCTGTAAGCATATCAGATGCATTTAACAATTGACAAGTTTTTTGAATTAACTCTGCAGTATCTTTTTGATTTTGTGCTTGAGTTATATTAATTTCTACATCCTTTTGAATGGTTGTTTTTGGAGGTTTCTTTTTTCGTTTTTCTTTTAATTCTGCATATATTATAGGAACACTAATTCCTAGAAGTTGTATAAATATTTTTAAAATTTCTAAACCATTTTCTCCAGCCTCAAGATATTCGAGAAAAGATCCGTTTTCTGTTGCCGTTCTATGAAAGATCCCGGGAAAATACTGATTTAATAATGTATCCAACGGAATTTGTGGTTCTCGGTTATAGTGCATTTGAATCTGGATTGGAGCAATATAATCTATTTTTTCACTAATGGATGATCTTAATCGTTCACAAAAATCGCTAAAATCAAAATACAAACTATTAGAAATCATATATAATGATTCTCTACTCTTGCTAATAACGATATTTTCAGGATATTCTTTCGTACATATTTTTTTGAGTTCTTCAAATAACCTATATAAAACAATAGGTGCAATTAAATCGCTGACATATAAATGATGATAAAGTTTCTTTAAAAAGGTTAATTCGTCATTCCGTAACAGTATGTCATTTTCAATCATTATACCTACTGCTTTTATACTCTTAATAGCTAATTCAGGATTAATTTCATCTGAGAAATTGTAATCTATTATTACAGCATTAATAAAAAGTTTTTGGTCTGAACACTGAATTATCAAATCATTCCTTAAAGTATCAGCATCCTGTATAATACAAGATTTATGAAAATATGTTATTCCGGATATTTTGCCCAGTCCAAAATTATATTTTAATATGTTGCAATCCATTGAAACATCTTTAAATTGACATTTTTTAAAAATCTGATAAAAAAAAGAACCTTTAAAAACGCAATCACAAAAAGTGCATTTTTCATAATCATTTAAGGTAAATGTACTCGAATCAGGCTTAATATTTTGAAAGTGTGAATTAGTAAAGGTACATTCCTTTAAACCAACACCATCAAAAATGCAATTTTGAAAAGTACAGTTTAAAAAAGTTACATCTTCAATACCAGCACCAGTAAAATCTGCATTAATGAATTGACAGCCTGAAAACCACATTGAGAAAATATCTGCGCCATCAAAACTAACTCTATTAAAAATAGTTGCATGTATTTTTGTGCTCAATAAATCACAATGACTTAAATTGACATCCTTAAAAAGGCATTCTGAAATAATTGAATTCCGAATAATTGTTCGAATAGCATTACAGTTTTTGAATGTTAGTCCACTAAGATTTTTGAAGTCAATTTCTTGTTCCAAAGACGAGATAGTTGGCAAATCCATACTCTTCCTCCCTTGTATTTTTATATCAAAATTAGATAATTATTTATTATCCTTGGTTCATGGCAACTTCTTTATAAATTATAATTCATTTATTTCACCCTGACAATATCCCTGTCACAAAATTGGCACACTTCTGCGATTGTAACGCAAATTTACCCATGCTAAAATGAGTATTGCTTATAGTTTTCTTATTCATCAGCACCCTGACCGGTGCTTTTTTTGTACCCAAAACCGTACTGACAGCAAGCCACTATCTGTACGTACACCATACGCACAGAATCCTATACGCAGGCTGTGCGTATAGATATACGTACAATTACAAATACGAAGGGAGACCATATATGAAAACACGAGAACAGATATATAAAGGCGAAGGGGCAGCCCTTCTTCGGATTCTCACTACATATCACGCTTTGCATTATGAACAGGTGCTGCAGCTTTTTGATAAAAACAGGAATTCTATCAAATCTCTCATCACCAGTTTGACCAAACAGGGGCGGATTTACCATGATAAAGAACAGCATTTACTATGTGACACTGAAGAGTCTGCTAATTCACCAGATATGGGAACTATTGCTGCCTTCTGGGTTCTTCTGGATTTTAAAAAGGCACTCATCTACCATACCAGCGGTGATTTTCCCGTTAAATTACATTTCTTTTCCCATGACGAAACCTATGAAATCATTTATGTTGCTAATGGGCAGGAAGCGTTGATGAACCATGTATTTGAAAGTATTCCTCCAAGGGAAGCATTACGAATCATCATCATTGAATCGGAAAAACAAGCGGGAAAACTTACGATTGATGGTGTGGTTGCCTACTGCATGGTCACTCCTGACGGCTCTGTCAGCTACTACCAAAAGAAAGAGGTTTCATGAACACAAATACAAGAATCATATTTCAGAGATTACAGGGTGTGGAAAGCGAGATAGAAAAGCTCAGAAACACCCTTTTTGCTTTGAAAACTACAGACATTGAAAAATATGGTGCAAATTATGAAGCACTAAGCACCGATGCTGCCTTACGATCAGAACGTATCACCTGCCAGCTCAGGAATCTGGTCTATATCACTGATTTCTCTGGCAAGAACAATTATCTAGAACTTGCTGCAGATGCACAGGGAATCACCATTTCACAGGAACAGGAGATTTTGTCTATTACCCTTCCAGGACTTCTCCCCAAAAGAAAAGTCCGCACTAATATGGCATTTCTTCATGAGCCCTTGAATTATGCTCTGCAGGAATATGTAAAAAGCCACGACTTGGCTCTGTATAAAGACTGTGTGGTCTGCTTCAGCCAGATTTATGATCGTACTCTTTCCAGCCAAAGAGTACGTGACTATGACAATCTGGAATTTAAGCAGATTCTGGATACGATAGCAACTTACGTTTTACTGGACGATACCGGATTGTACTGTGATTCCTATCATACAACAAAATTTGGTAATGCAGATTCAACAGTTGTCTACATCATGGAGAAGTCTGCCTTTCCGGATTGGGTGAAATCACATAAAGAACTATTGGAAACCATATCGGAAATTTCCTGATTTTCTTACCCTTATTTCCGACATAGGTAAAAAGAGGATTGAAGCATTATATTTCCATGCTTTTTCTACCAACTGACAAAAGCCATTTTACCCAAGTACAGGCTAACATCGGTAAAAAATGAATTGAGGTGATACTTATTTGCTAAGACCAGACACCCAGAAATTCAGGCTGCTGGAACTTATCGGAATCTGTGGGGAATTTCCTGCGGATCAACTGAATCGTCTTTTTACAAGTCCTTCTTATGCTGAAAAAATCATCACCGAACTGAAGGCTGAAAAGCTCATCCGTACTCACTATAAGGATAAACTCAGAGGATACCGACTGACCAAACGTTCCAAGGAACTGCTCCTCGCCTACTATCCTGACCGCTTCCACTGCTATCTAAGTGGAAATACTGAGACTAATGTTATCCGAAGCGAACCGTCACGCCGCATCCGTCTTCATCAGAAGGCACAAACATACCTGACGTTGCTCCATGCCGGAATCCCATTTTATCCGGATGTAAAACCACATATTTTTTCTGAGGAACGCGAAGCTGCTTCCATCCATATGCGAAGCCTTCCTTTATTTTATTCTTCCAGAGAGATTAAAGAACTTGGGGCGGCAACAACAAAAATCAAAAATTCGCGGAGTATGGGAATCCTGATGGCACCCCATTGCATCTACGTCATCTACAATACCGGAAGTGGAGTCCTCAAGTGGGAGTATAAAACTGAAGTGCGCCTCAATGCTTTCCTGCAACATTATCTGCAGGGATATCCTTACTCCGGACATCCGAAAATTCGTGCAATTATGCTTGGTGACAATATGGAAACTGCTTTCAAACTGCTGACCAGCACTGGTGGCTACAAGCGAAGCCTCTTTATGCTGGACACATCGTTTGAACATTTCCATTATCTTCCCAACGATCTTCAGGGGGAAACATTGATGCAGCTATTAGCATACCCGGCAATGACAAAACAGCTTAACGAATTATTACTATCGGATATGAACGCTCGTCAGGAAGAAATACCACTGGAGCATGATGCAGTAACCAAAGATGGAAACCCTGCACTTCTTGCTTATGATTTTGACATGCAGCGAATCAATCGATTCAATACCGGACTGAATGTTTACGGCCTAAACGGAAACCTGATCTGTTTTGATTTCCAGATACCAGTTCTCAAAGAATACCTCACAGCAGACATTCAATTCTCCAGTATTGACCTTAACAAATTCAGAAGGGGGTTTTTACATGAACCGTAAATGGTGGAAGCTCATCTATCTGCTTCCAATCTGCCTCTGCACACTCTATGCTGGCGGCTATGTGGCACAATTTATTTATAACTACCAAACCTGGAGTGCTGCCGGAAACTTTGCTGGCAATGGTACTTACCCACAGGCAGCATCCCTACATCCAAACGCCTGCCTTATGGCATTGACACGATTTCCATATAACCTGTATGGGATTTTTTTATGCCTACTTGCCTTTGGTCTTCTAACCTTCTTAGTGATGCGGATGGGATATGACAGAAATGGCGAAATTTTCGATAAGGAGCGAAATCTAAACTACTCTACCAAGGGTACCTATGGAACTTCCGGATTCATGACTCCGGATGAGATGCACAAAGTCCTGGAACTAACTGATCATGTGAAGAAAAATAAGGGAACAATTCTTGGCAAGCTAAATGGAAAAGCGGTTTGCCTTCCTTATGAAACACGCATGAACCGAAATGTTGCAGTTTATGGTGCCAGTGGTTCCATGAAATCCAGGGCTTATGCAAGAAATATGATTTTTCAATGCGTTTCCCGTGGAGAAAGCCTGATCATAACCGATCCTAAATCAGAATTATATGAAAGTATGGCAAGATATCTGGAGAATGAAGGATATACTGTGCGGTGTTTCAATCTGGTCAATCCAGAAAACTCAGATGCCTGGAATTGTCTGATGGAAATAGACGGTCAGGAAACTATGGCCCAGGTATTTTCGGATGTCATCATTCAAAATACCGGTTCTGCCAAAGGAGATCATTTCTGGGACAATGCGGAATTAAACCTTTTAAAAGCCCTGGTTCTTTACGTGGAACAGGGATTCCCTCCAGAGTCCAAGAATATCGGTCAGGTTTATAAATTACTGACGTTGAGTTCCGAAAAGGAACTAAATAGTCTTTTTGACCTGTTACCCGTATCCCATCCGGCAAAAGTCCCTTACTGCATCTATAAGCAGGCAAGTGATACGGTAAGATCCGGCGTGATCATCGGTCTGGGTGCCAGGCTGCAGGTTTTTCAAAATAAACTGATCCGACAGATCACATCTTATGATGAGATCGACCTGACACTTCCGGGAAAAGAAAAATGTGCATATTTCTGCATCACTTCCGATCAGGACAGTGCCTTTGACTTCCTGTCATCCCTGTTCATGACTTTCGTATTCATCAAACTGGTACGATTTGCAGATAAGCATGGTAAAAATGGGCGTTTGCCGGTCCCAGTTCATATCCTGGCAGACGAGCTTGCCAATACAGGTGCCATTCTGGAACTGAACAAAAAGATCAGCGTCTGCCGATCAAGGGGACTAAGCATTTCCTGTATCTTTCAGAACCTGCCCCAGATGCAGAACCGTTATCCATATAACCAGTGGCAGGAAATCATCGGGAATTGTGATACCCAATTATTTTTAGGGTGTACAGATGAGGTCACTGCAGAATTCATCAGTGCCAGATCCGGAGATGTAACGGTAGGGGTTAGTTCTGAAGCCAAACAGCTCAATACTTGGCGGGTATCCGACTATTCTCCAGAATACAGAAAAACCCAATCCATTGGAAAACGCAAACTTTTAACTCCGGATGAAATTCTCCGTCTTCCACTGGATACCGCTTTGGTCATTCTACGCGGGCAAAAAGTTTTGAAAGTAGAAAAATATGATTATACCCTTCATCCAGATGCCAAAAAGCTTGTCACAAAGAAAGCATCGGAACATATTCCAAAATGGCGAGAAAATGGACAGACAAAAGAATATGACTACCTCCCAAAGCCACAAGCAAAATCCCAGAAACGGCGTACATATACACCATCAAAAAAGACAAAAGAACCGGTCCTCCCAATTCAGGACCCCGTCTATCAGGAACCAGATTATGATGACCTTCCAAAAGATTTGTTAAAAGATGACTGGAAAAATTCGTCTGAAATGGTTCCTTTAGATAAAAATTCCATCATGTCATAAACGAAAGGAGAACATTTATGTCAAACGAAATGATTACCAACACTACTGTATTAACTCTTGATTCCGATACCGTATTGGAAACTGCCCAGTCAAAGGCGGACCTGATCTGGCATGAGATCCAGAACGCATACCGTACCAGGAAGATACTGACTGGTATGCTCGGCGGGATTGAAAAAACGGAAACCGGCAGTCTGATCGCAATTATTTACTACAAAGATTTCCGGACTGTCATTCCAGTCACAGAAATGATGATCAATCTGGTACAGGATGATGCCCATGATTATGGGGAACTGTCCCTACGCCAGAATAAGATTCTCAACAATATGCTTGGCTGTGAGATTGATTTTATTGTAAAAGGACTGGATGCAAAGACGCGCAGCATTGTAGCAAGCCGTAAAGAAGCCATGCTGAAGAAACGACAGATTTTCTATCTGGAGAAAGATGCAAACGGCACCCAAAAGGTACACGAAGACCGTGTCGTGCAGGCAAGAGTCGTTGCAGTCGCTGAAAAAGTGGTACGTGCTGAAATATTTGGAGTGGAAACATCCATCTTGGCCCGTGACCTTTCTTTCGACTGGCTCGGCGACGCCAGGGAACGCTTTCATGTCAGTGACCATATCCTGGTACGTATACTGGAAGTAAATACAGAAGATCCGGAACATGTCACCGTCCGGGCAGATGTAAAAAGTGTGGAAGGCAATACCAGTAAGAAAAACATGAAGAAATGTAAGGTCCAGGGCAAATATGCCGGCACTGTAGAAGACATTCACAAAGGTACCGTATTTGTCCGTCTCTCTATTGGAGTCAATGCCATTGCCCACTCCTGCTATGACAGCCGTACCGTTGGAAAGAAAGATAACGTCTCTTTTGTCGTAACGCATATAGATGAAGAACGGAATGTGGCAGTAGGAATCATTACCAGAATCATTAAACAAAACCTGTAAGAGTGCTTTCAGGGGCAGGTTCTTTCTGCCCCTCACTCTCAGCAAAGTGTTATGCTTTTACTTCTCCGATTACATAACATCCGGATTCCTTTCATATAAATATCTTTCATCAATACTTTAGAAATTAACTCACCAACTTTTTTCTTTGTAAATCATACTGCTGTTTTATTCGTTTCTTATACTCACCTTTCTTCGCTTGCATTTGTAATCGATTTTCACCAGAAATTTTAAACTGAACTTCAGTAATCAAATCAAGTAATACGTCATCCATATGCGGATTATTACCAAAATACCACATGCTATAGTAAATACCTAATTTTGCTAATATTAATTTCAAAAAATCTTTAGAATCTTCATCGCTTATATAATTCATTAGAAAAGTTTTTATGTTTCCATTTCCAATATCACATAGCAAAAAGGATAACATGAATCTGGTAAATTTTTTATCTTTATTATTTTGTATTAATTCATGAATTACTATATCTAATTTTGGTGTACCAACATTATCGACTATACAAAATTGAATCGCAATCGGAAGAACTACTTTCAGCAAATCTAACGTATTTTGTTTAATATTCTCGTATTCTTCATCTGTTAAATCCGGATGCTTTTCTTTTATTTCTGGTGGTAACTCTTCCTTTCTCTTCGTTGACAAATATGATGAGAATTCATTTATCATTAAACCGAACTGAAAATTCATTCCAAGCATATAATTCTCAAGATGTATCTTTTTTTGATCTTTATCCTCAGTCTCCGCATTTTTTATTACATTTCCATATATTAAAAGTAAATCCATAAACGATTCACTGTCCTCTACAGTATCAATTTTTGTTATTTCCATAGGAGATGCATCCTTCTTAATAGTAGTAATTATTTCTTCCATTTCATCTACTTCCTCTATCGAACGACGACTCTCTGTTATTGATTTCCTAAACGCTGTTTTGTCCAATGGAAATTCAATATCAATACTTAGTTTTTCTATTTCATCTAGTAAATCCATATTTTCCAAGATAATTTCTGTGATTTCGTCATTCAGTCCGTTCAGTAATCCTGAGCAATCCTGTACTATACCAGAATAAAATGATATTTCATGAGAAAAATTTACTCTATTTTCTTTAGCCGTCATCAATTCATATAAAGATTTGTCTACTACTGCATAAGATGCAAGACAATACTCCATTATACTTGTATTACTAAAAAATACATAATCTCCATTAATACACAATATATTCTTTTCGAAAAAAATAACATCAAATTTCGACTGCGACTTTTTGAAACCTTTTTTGTTATGATACTCATCAACTATTTTGTCAAATTCCTCTACTGTAAAATAGTATTCATCCTTTTTGCACATTGCATATGCTAAGTATCCCAAAAAATGTTGCTTAACATCATAATCATATTCACTTCTCTGAAAACCTTCAATTGAAAATTTATCTAAGACTGTTTCTAAATAAGTTCGCATGACTTTTCCTTCATTAATAGGGACAAAATTCCTATCGTTATCCCATATTGTCATAAAAACTGCAATATTAAAAGGCGTCATTGCAAAATTAATATTATTACAATACGTTACAATTTTTTGCGTCATTTCATTTGCATCAAAACCATCCTTACCTTCTCCCCATTTTGTAACCATTTCTCTAACCTGACGTTTACCAAATACTTCTAAATATACTGGTTTACATTCTACACCTAAATCAGGGAGTTCTTTCAAGGTATAAGTCTGATAAAATTTTTCTTCTGCCGAAAATACAAATCTATTTTGCGGAAATGCTTTTGTAAAACTATGTATCCATCTAATATGATCAGCACTTGAAATATTAACATTATCAAATAAGCATAATGCCTTCCCATTTGATAAAATGTTTCGAACCTGCTCTTTTGTAATTGGCACTTCATCTGACATATTATTAAAAATAAAGTTTTGACATGCAGTCAAAATTCTATCCTGTCCTTTACCCAGCTTTAACATATCAATATATATTGGTATTTTTTCGCTCTCACTCCGTGTATGCCATATACCAAATCTTTGTAATACTGTTGTTTTTCCGCATTCCTTTTTCCCAATCATTAAAATGTTCTCAGGGATTTCCATTAATTCACTCAGTAAAATAGGCTGTTCTTTTTTATCTTCCTTCCGTTTAATTTCGCTCCGCTCATATTCTGATTTTTCAAATATTATGGGATCCACAAAAAAATCTCCAACTTTCTCCGGAGAATAGCTGTCAATATTCTTCAACATAGCATATTTTTCTGTAGCCTCCTGATAATATTCACGTAATTGCAATTTTAAATCAAACTCCACTGCCTTGGCTTCATCATATGCTGTAAGCTGATATTGTACTCTCCCATTTTCATTTAATCGCAAAGCACGATCAAAGTCTTCTCTCGGAGATTTTAAATACTCCCTTGAATAAATACAACATGTATTTAATTCCATATCAATATCCAAAATAGAATATCCGGAATAATAATCATCAATTGGATACAATTTTCCAGAAGTATTATATATTGTTTTATACCTCTGAGTACATATTTGCTTATCCTGCAAATCATGCACGTGTCCATTTAAAACCAAATCAAAGGAATTTAATTTTCTCTCAACATTAGTCATCTCCAGTTCCGATAGCCAATCAAGCGGATGATGCATTAAACATATTTTCAAATCTGCATCTTTAATATTATTATAAAGGACTCCTACTTGATGTTCTCCTACTAGCAAGTGTCCTCGCTCTTTCCAGCCTGCCCCAGTGGATCTCCACGCAGAATCTAACCCTGCAATTCCCACATTAATACCATTAATATTTTTTATTAACGAGTATCCCAAATTCCATGTTTCTGCACCTTTTACATAATTTTTATACGTATAATCATAAAAATACTGTAAGCGCCTTTTATACTCATCTTCCATTTCAAATATAGTTTCATTTATATCCTTTAAAGAAGAGAGTGCTACCAAACCATTTTCCGTCATTTTTGCAATTTTCGTTTTATCAACCTCATGATTTCCAGGGATAAGTATGAATTCTTCTGTTGTTAATCCAGTTGCATTTAATAAAGGTTTGATAAAGTGCTCTTCTGCTAACGTAATTTGATTTTCATTTTCCAGTGCCCATTCACCTCTCCCAATTAAATCCCCAGCAAAACATATCAAATCAATTTGTATATCATTTTCTGATTCTACCTTCTTAATATCCTTAAGTAATTTTTCAACAATAATGTCTACTTCCGTTATTGATGAAGCATCTATATGTATATCTGAAACATGTAATATGCCAAGTTTTTTCATCATAAGCACCCTTTCCTTGTTAAAACTTCTTTTACTGTATATAGAGATTCTTGTCTAATAGTATTATGGAAAATCAAGATTCTAATTTTCCACTATTACATTAACTTATTTACATTATACGATTACAAATATTCTTCTGCAATCATTCCTCTTATCTTAGTTTCATTGCAGATTTTTAGGGTCAACTATAACCCCAAAATCTTCCTGCATAGAATTGAACTTCAGAAAACAAAATCTACCAGACATAAATCTTTTAGTTGTACAATGCTTCCATTATTGTCACTGGTATCTGACTGTGTTA
>OBLI01003529.1_pt1 | contig 11916 bp, 12 predicted proteins | sample 1519701 | NCBI WGS metagenome assembly OBLI01 (sample SAMEA3663005, study PRJEB22513) | pig gut metagenome | biome: pig gut; feature: pig-associated habitat; material: faeces | place: France | collected 2012 | reverse complement strand
CTGGCGGTCTATCTCTTGTTTTCGGTTGCTTGCTTCCTTACCGTACATGAGCATTATATTATAGCATATTTTCAATTTAGAAACAGAGAGAATAAAAAAGCTAGCACACTGACATTCAGTCAGCAGTGCTAGCCTTAATTATTATTTACCATGATTACTGTTCAGAAAGTACCAGTAATCTTATACCATTTTTTCTTTGAGCATCTTAGTAACCATGCCCGGGTTAGCCTTGCCACGGGATTTCTTCATGATTTGGCCAACCAAGAAGCCAATAGCCTTATCCTTGCCATTCTTATAGTCGATTACGGATTGCGGATTTTCAGCGATGGTTTCTTCAACCAGCTTCAAAATAGCACCCTCGTCGCTTACCTGTTCCAGGCCCAGCTTCTTAACCAGAGCCTTGGGAGATTCATCGGACTTGAGCATTTCGGCGAAAACCTTCTTAGCCAGCTTGCTGGAGAGTACGCCGTCCTTAATCAGGTTAACCAGCTCTGCCAAATGACCGGGAGCAACCTTGAACTCGCTAATGGTGATGCCCTCGTTGTTCATATAAGCGGAAACATCGCCCAGCAGCCAGTTGGAAACACCCTTGCTGTCCTTGGCAGTCTTAACTGCTTCGTCAAAGTATTCAGCCATAGCCTTGGTAGAAACGATTTGGGAAGCGTCGTATTCGGGCAGGCCATGCTCGCTCATCAGGCGTGCTTGGCGCTGTGCCGGCAGCTCCGGCAGAGTTGCGCGAATGCGCTCAATCCAAGCGTCATCCAATTGCACGGGCACCAGGTCGGGCTCGGGGAAGTAGCGATAGTCATGCGCTTCTTCCTTAGAGCGCATGGACAGGGTTACGCCGTTGGCCTCATCCCAAGTACGGGTTTCTTGCACAACGTGGCCGCCGTCCTCCAAAATCTCTTTTTGACGCTCTACTTCGTAGTTAATAGCACGCTCCAAAGCGCGGAAGGAGTTCAGGTTTTTGATTTCGGCACGAGTACCGAATTCCTTAGCGCCCTCGGGCATAATGGAAATATTGGCGTCGCAGCGCAGGCTGCCTTCTTGCATCTTGCAGTCGCACACATCAGTATATTCCAAAATAGCCTTCAGGTTTTCCATGTAAGCGCGTGCTTCAGCAGCGCTGCGCATATCGGGCTCGGATACGATTTCGATCAGGGGTACGCCAGCGCGGTTGTAGTCAACTGCGGAGGAGTCGGAGGTGGAAATGGTAGCGCCGCTGTGGTTCAGCTTGCCAGCGTCCTCCTCCATGTGGATACGGGTGATGCCAATGCGCTTGTGCTCGCCCTCAACCACGATGTCGATATGACCGCCCAAGCAAATGGGTTTATCAAATTGAGAAATCTGATAGTTCTTAGCCAGGTCAGGATAGAAATAGTTTTTACGGTCGAATTTATTGTATTTTTGAATATCGCAGTTCAAAGCCAGGCCTGCTTTAATAGCGAAATCAACCACTTGCTTATTCAGCACGGGCAGAGCCCCAGGCATACCCAGACATACGGGGCACACATGGGTATTAGGAGTGCTACCAAACTCTGTGGAGCAGCTGCAGAAGGCTTTGGTTTTGGTTTTCAGCTCGGCATGGACCTCCAGGCCGATAACGGTAATATATCTAGTCATTATTTGTTACCTCCCAGCGGTGCGAATACTTTATGATATTCGGTTGCTTGTTCAAAGGTATAAGCAGCACGCAAAATAGTCTCTTCGTCCAGCACCTTGCCGATTAATTGCATGCCAACGGGCATACCGTCCTTAGCAAAGCCGCAGGGGATGGAGATACCGGGCAGGCCGGCCATGTTTACAGGAATGGTGGTTACGTCCAGCATGTAGATGGTCAGCGGGTCCATCTTACCATCAATTTTGTAAGCCGGTACAGGAGAGGTGGGGGTCAGCAGCACATCACATTTTTCGAAGGCAGCCTCGAAGTCGCGACGGATCAAAGTACGCACCTGCATAGCCTTATTATAATATGCATCATAATAGCCGCTGGAGAGTACATAGGTGCCCAGCATAATGCGGCGGCGTACCTCCAGGCCAAAGCCCTCAGTACGGCTCATGGTGGTCATTTCCGGAGCGGAGACAGCGTTCAGGTTGCGATAGCCATAGCGCACGCCATCATAGCGGGCCAGGTTAGCAGAAGCCTCGGCCGGAGCGATGATGTAGTAGGTAATTACAGCGTACTCGGTGTGGGGCAGGGAAACCTCGACGATTTCAGCGCCCAGCTCCTCGTACTTCTTTACAGCCTTCATGATTTCGGCCTTAACCTCGGGGTCAATGCCCTCGCCAAAATATTCCTTGGGCAGGCCAATGCGCAGGCCCTTCACATCGGAGCGCAGCGCCTTAGTGAAGTCGGGCACAGACACATCCAGAGAGGTGGAGTCCATTTCATCCTTGCCGCAGATGGTGTTCAGCACCAACGCAGCATCGGTTACGTCGCGGGTAATAGGTCCGATTTGGTCCAGGGAGGAAGCGAAGGCTACGCAGCCATAACGGGATACACGGCCATAGGTGGGCTTAATACCAACGCAGCCGTTGAAGGAAGCCGGTTGACGAATGGAGCCGCCGGTATCGGAGCCCAAAGTCCAAATAGCTTCGCCAGCAGCAATCGCAGCAGCGCTACCGCCGGAGGAGCCACCGGGAACGCGCTCCAAATTCCAAGGGTTATGGGTAGGACCATAGTAGGAGGTTTCGGTGGTGGAACCCATGGCGAATTCGTCCATATTGGTCTTGCCGAGGAAAATGGTTTCGTCAGCACGCAGATTTTTAATAACATGGGCATCATAAATAGGCACTACATTGCTCAGCATTTTAGAAGAGCAGGTAGTGAGTAAGCCCTTAGTGCAAATATTGTCTTTAATAGCGCCGGGCACGCCAGCCAAGGGAGCAATGGCTTCGCCAGCGGCGATTTTGGCATCCACCTTAGCAGCCTGTGCCAAAGCATTTTCTTTATCCAAGGTTACATAAGCATTAACCTTGTCCTCAACCTCGTCGATACGCGCATACAAGGCGTTGGTCAATTCGACGGAGCTGACTTCTTTATTAACGAGCTTATCATGGAGCTCGTGTGCCGTAAGTTTATACAGTTCCACAGTAGTGCCTCCTTCTTAGTCGATTACGCGCGGTACCTTGAAGCCGTCGTTGTGGACAGCCGGAGCGTTCTTCAGAGCATCCTCGTGGGATACGCCCTCTTTAACAACGTCCTCACGCAATACGTTGCTGACGGGCAGCACGTAAGGAGTGGGCTCGATACCGGTGGTATCAATTTTTTCAAGAATATCAGCATAGTTCAGGATCTGGTTGAATTGCTCGGTGAACACTTCCATTTCAGATGCAGGAACGGTTAAACGGGAAAGCTGGGCAATATGCTTTACGTCTTCAGCAGATACTTTCATTTTTTCACCATCCTATGATTGTTTAATTAAGCTTGGGCATTACGCACCAAGCTTGATTTTTAGAAATAACCTGTTTTATTATATCACACTACGGCCTCGCCGTACAGGTAGCGATCCACGATAATTTCGGCAGCCTTTTCGGCCTGCATCTTTTGCTTAAGGGATTGGGTAGGATTAAAAATGCTCATGGCTACCCCAAAGAAAATATACTTGCTAGAGGTTTCCAAATCGCCCGTTCCCTTTAACTGGCCGCTAGCAAAGCCCTCGCTAATAATATCCTCTAAGATTTCGTATTCCTGCTGCAAAAGCTCGTGGTAACGCAGGATTTGCTCCTCCAGCTCCGCCGAGATTTGAATTTGGCTATAGCGGGGCAGCACCCGGTACACGCCATTCACCTTCTGCACGCGGCAGGCGTTAGAGGTACCCAGCATCTCAAAGCAAATAATCTGCCACAGAGCACTGTTTTCGTAATAAAAGCGCACAAATTCACAAAAATAAGCGTACATCTTCTCCTTCAGGGAGCTTTTACCAAGCACAGCCTGCTGCAAGCGCTGCACGAAGGGTTTATTTTTTTCGGCTACCAGCTTATAAAATAGCTGCTCCTTATTGCCAAAATATTTATATACAGTGCCCTTGCCCACGTCAGCCAGAGCAATAATTTCATCCAAGGTTGCCTTCTCATAGCCGTACATGGAGAAGATTTTCTCCGCTGCCTGAAGGATGCGTAAATCCTTGGGCAATGCCTTATCCAGTTTCACCACCATACCCCCTTCGTTAGAAAATTCCGTTCTGTTTATTCTTATTATTATAGCTTATTTAAGTCTTAAATTCTAGTCATTCAGAACTTGTTTTTCTAGAAAAAAAACTGTATGCACAGCCCAAAACAGCTCATTTTGTACAGAAAAAACATAAAAAATACTTTATTGCAAGGTTTTTTTTGATATAATATATTCTAGGCTGTTCTATGCTGTTTTAATTAAGGTTTCATAAGGAGGAGGTCACCATATGAGCTTAAAAATAATTACTAAGCGTTGCAAGGGCTGCGGTATCTGTGCAGCGTTCTGCCCGAAAAAGGTTCTGGCAGTAAGCGAAATCGGCAAGGTCGAGGCCGTAGCTGAAGAAAATTGCATTAAATGCGGTCAATGCGAAATGCGTTGTCCGGATTATGCTATCCTACTTGATAAATAAAAAAGGAGTGAGTTACCCATGTCAAGAATCCTGCTGTTACAAGGTAACCAAGCAGTTGTTGAGGGTGCGATTGCTGCCGGCGTAAAATTCTACGGTGGTTATCCTATCACCCCTTCTACTGAAATTGCTGAACAATTGGCACTGCGTTTGCCCCAGGTTGGCGGCAAATTTATGCAAACCGAGGACGAAATCGCAGGCCTCGGCACCGTTATCGGCGCTTCCATGGCTGGCAAAAAGGCTATGACTGCTACCAGCGGCCCCGGCTTCTCCCTGAAGCAGGAAATGCTGGGCCTGGCCTGCATCGCCGAAATCCCCTGCGTAATCGTGAACGTACAACGTGTGGGCCCTGCTACCGGCCAACCCACCTCCCCGGCCCAGGGCGAGGTTATGCAAACCCGCTGGGGCACCCACGGTGATCACTGGCTGATTACCATTTCTCCATCCAGCGTTCCCGAATGCTTCGAGCTGACTTTGCGCGCAGTGGCTCTGTCCGAAAAATATCGTTGCCCGGTTATTCTCTTGATGGACGAGGTTATCGGCCATATGCGCGAAAAAATCGAGCTGCCCGATAACTACGACGAAATCCCGCAGGCTGAACGCAAAATGCCCACCTGCGCTCCCGAAGAATACTTGGCTTATGGCTGCGAAGAGGGCTCCAAGGTCCCCGCTATGGCTCCCTTTGGCAGCGGCTATCGCTGGCATGTAACCGGCCTTGTGCATGATGAAACCGGCTTCCCCAAGGGCACCGGCGCTGCTACTAAGGAATCCCAGGACCGCCTGCGCACTAAATTGACCGATAATCTGGACGATATCGTGCAAGTGGAAAACTATCGCATGGAAGATGCAGAATTTGCCGTAGTTGCCTTCGGCGGCGCTGCTCGTACTGCTTATGAAGCTGTTGACATGGCTCGCGCAGAAGGCCTGAAGGTGGGCTTTGTTCGCCCCATCACCATCTGGCCCTTCGCCGAAAAGCAAATGCAGGATTTGGCAGCTAAGGTTAAAGGCATCCTTGTACACGAGCTCAACTGCGGCCAATATGTTTTGGAAGTTGAACGCGCTGTAGCTGGCAAGGTTCCCGTAAGCCTGTTTGCTAAATATGATAACGAATCTGCTACTCCGGCCGAGCTTTTGGCTGAAATTAAAAAGGCTATGGCCTAATCGGATGAGAGGAGAAAATTAGAATGAGCGTAATGGAAGACTTAATCGCTAAATATTTCCGTCCGGGCCGTCTACCTCACATCTGGTGCCCCGGCTGTGGCAACGGTGTTATCACCGGCGCTATTGTAAAGGCTATTGATAAACAAGGTCTGGCAAAGGACGACGTTGCTGTTATTAGCGGCATCGGCTGCTCCAGCCGTAGCTCCGGCTATTTGGACTTTAATACTGCCAACACCCTGCATGGCCGTGCTCTGCCCATTGCCACCGGCGTAAAAATGGGTAACCCCAAGCTGAATGTTATCGTGTGCAGCGGCGACGGTGACTGCACCGCTATCGGCGGCAACCACCTGATTCATGCTGCTCGCCGCAACATCGACTTAACTCTGGTTGTTTATAATAATAGCATTTATGGTATGACCGGCGGTCAATATTCCCCCATGACCCCCAAAGGCTCCAAGGCTACCACCGCTCCCTACGCTACCATCGAGCCCAGCTTCAATCTGCTGCAACTGGCTCAGGCTGCCGGTGCGACCTATGTAGCTCGCGGCACCACTTATCATGTACCCCAATTGGTGGATGTTATCGCTAAGGGTATTGCTCACAAGGGCTTCTCCATTATTGAAGTGGTAAGCGCTTGCCCCATTTCCTTCGGTCGTCAAAACAAAATGGGTGGCCCTGCGCAAATGATGATGTGGCAGCGTGACCATGGCGTGCTCAAGGCTGTTTGGGACCGCATGGACGAAGAAAAGAAGGCAGAGGCTATTGCTGCTGGCAAATTCCCCATCGGCGTACTGTATGAAAACAATGATGTTCAAGAATACACTGCAGCTTATGATGAGCTTATCAAACGTGCACAGGAGGGTAAATAATCATGAGAACTAGCTTTCGTTTTTCCGGCACCGGCGGCCAAGGCTTAATCACCGCTGGTATCATTTTAGCAGAAGCTGCCCTCTTAGATGACAAGCTGGCTGTTCAATCCCAATCCTATGGCCCTGAAGCCCGCGGCGGCTCCTCCAAGGCTGAGGCTATTATTAGCGATGAGGCTATTTACTTTAGCCGTGTTATCGACCCCGACTTCCTGCTGGTTATGAGCCAGGAGGCAGCTAATAAATACACTGCTGACTGCGACAAGCACACCACCGTAATCACCGATACCCTCTTTGTAGGCGAGGTTCCCGGCAATTATGGCAAGCGTGTGGACCTGCCCATCACCCACACTGCTAACAATGTGTGCGGCAAGGCCCTGTTCGCCAATATCGTTGCTTTGGGCGCTGTAGTTGGCCTGACCAAATGCGTTTCCAAGGAAGCCATTCTTAAGGCTGTGCTGAACCGTGTTCCTAAAGGAACCGAGGAAGCTAATACTAAGGCTTTGGAAGCTGGCATGGCGCTGGTTGAGGGTAAGTAAGAAGAAAATTCCTCCACCGCTAAAGCGGTCCCCCTCCCTTTGAAAAGGGAGGCAACTTACTAAGCTAGTTAGTCTTTAAAACAAGTAATCCCTGCTACTTTACGGTAGCAGGGATTTTTTATTTAAGGAAATACTCCTAGGAGGCGTGACGAAGTAGATGAGGCCTTATTGGCTTCATTGCTTTATTGGCTTCATTACCACAGGCCAATTACCTTCCACCAGATAGTACCCACGCCCAAGAAGCAAATTACGTTCACGATGGAGCAAATGAAGCCCAGCTTCCACCATTCTGCCTGAGTCAAATAGCCAGCGCCAAAGTAAATCGGAGCCGGGCCAGTTGCATAGTGGGTTAAGCCGCCCATAATACCGGTCAAGGAAGCCAATGCCATAGCGGTGAGGCCTGCCGGAGCGCCTGCTGCTACCGCAACTGCTGCAAAGGCTGCAAACATAGCAGAAACGTGAGCAGAAAGGCTAGCAAAGCCATAGTGAGCATACATATAAATCAAGCACAGGATAATTAGCGCGGTGATGCCGGTGATGCCGCCCATATTAGCTGCCACAATCTTCGCAAACCATTTAATGAAGCCGGACTTGTTCAGAGCAGTTGCCAAGCTCATCAGACCGCCCATCCATACCAGGGTATCCCAAGCGCCTTTTTCTTTAATAACGTCTTCCCATTCAATAGCATGGCGAGCCAGCATAATGCCGATGCATACCAGCGCGATCATGGTAGCGTTGAAGCCGGTGAAGGAGGAGGTTGCCCACAGGCCCAAGGCCAGAATGAATACGCCCAAGACGGTCTTTTCGTCGCTGCTCATGGGACCCATAGCTGCCAATTCCTTGCGAGCGATTTCCGGAGCTTCCGGAGTTTCCTTCAGCTCGGGTGGGAACAGCTTATAAACGAGATAAGGACAAATAACGAGAGCCAACAGACCGGGAACGATGCAGGCCAGGGCCCAGCCGCCCCAGGACAGGTTTACGCCGATGGATTGCGCTGCCAAGGCTACGCACAGGGAGTTGGGCGCAACGGAGGTAATAAACATGGAGGAAGTGATGCAGTCCGCCTGGAAGGTGGATTTCATCAGGTAGGAGCCAATTTTTCTTCTGCTTTTTTCATCGGGCTCGGATTCGAAGGCTACGCAGAGGCTGCGCACGATGGGGAACAGGATACCACCGCCACGAGCAGTGTTGGACGGGGTAGCGGGAGAAATGATAAAGTCGGTAATAGCCATGGTGTAGCCAAGCTTGAGGGAGCTGGAGCCAATGGCTGCCATGATTTTATAAGCAATGCGTTTGCCCAGGCCGGATTTAATGAAGCCCAAAGCAAAGAGGAAGGCGCTGACAATGAGCCAAATCGTGGCATTGCCAAAGCCAGAAAGTGCCTCAGCCGGTTTAACAACCTTCAAGAAGCCGGTTAAGCCCACGGAAATCAGCGCAATGGCGCCAATGGGCAGGGGATGGAGAATAAAGCCTACGATGGTCGCTACGAAGATAGCGAACATGTGCATCGCCTGAGGCTTGAGGCCAGCAGGCACGGGCAGGAACCACAATACTAGGCCAACCGCCACAGTAAAGATACCTTTTTGAAGATTGGTTTTCAATTAATCCACCTCATTTCACAAATTTATTACATAATATTATACACTATATCCTGCTTGTGTCCATGTTTTTTCTGAAATTTTGCTATAGTTTTACTATATCTTGATTTAACGTAAATAATGTTACACTAATTTCTTATGCTCCCTACCTTGCAAAAGAGCTGCATGAAAGCATTGACTACTTTCTGATAATAGCATATAATTTAACTAGGCTTACGCTGATTACACTGTTTGGTAAAGGTGGTTTTGCTATGAAAATTTCTACTAAGGGACGCTATGCCCTGCGCATGTTAATAGATTTAGCTTTGCATCAACAGGATGGCTTTATTGCTTTAAAGGATATCGCTGCTCGCCAAAACATTTCTAAAAAATATCTGGAACAGATTGTTCCCATTTTGAATAAATCCAATATTTTGCAGGCTAACCGCGGCTTTCAGGGCGGTTATCGTTTAGTTAATCCGGCCAGCACCTATACTGTTGGCAGCATTTTGCGCCTTACAGAAGGCAGCCTCACTCCCATTGCCTGTTTGGATTGGAATCCCGAGGGCTGCGAACGACGTAATGATTGTATGACACTGCCCATGTGGCAGGGGCTGAGCAAGGTCATTGCCGATTATTTAGACAATATTACCCTGCAGGATATCATTGACGATTACCAAGCCCGCGCTGTGGATAATTACAGTATTTAAAAAAATTGCCGTAGCTTGCTGCTACGGCTTTTTTCATGCCAAATTTTCCCATAAGCAAATTCCCCCATAAAAAAAGAGAAGCAGCCAAGTGGTAAGCTGCTTCTCAATTAGGAAATGGGATATGAATATATTTATAGATACGGGAATATCTATAAACCAATTTTAAATAGGCTCCTAGGAGCCGCACCGCAGTAGATGGCGCTTTATCGGAAATCTCACTCGCTGAAGAGCGGGGTGGACAGATAACGGTCACCAGTATCCGGCAGCAGAGCCACGATGGTCTTGCCCTTGTTTTCCGGGCGTTTGGCCAAAACAGTAGCTGCATAAACTGCTGCACCGCTGGAGATGCCAATCAGCACGCCCTCTTTACGAGCGATGGCACGGCCGGTTGTAAAGGCGTCTTCGTTTTCGACAGGGATAATTTCATCATAAATCTTGGTATTCAGGGTATCGGGCACAAAGCCTGCGCCAATGCCTTGAATTTTGTGCGGACCAGCAACCCCCTTAGAGAGAACGGGGGAGCCAGCGGGCTCTACAGCCACAATCTTCACATTCGGGTTTTGCGCCTTCAAATATTCGCCTACACCGGTCAGGGTACCGCCGGTGCCTACACCAGCTACAAAAATATCTACCTTGCCATCAGTGTCAGCCCAGATTTCGGGACCTGTGGTTGCTCTATGTACGGCAGGGTTGGCCGGGTTGGTGAATTGGCCAGGAATAAAGCTACCCGGAGTAGCCTCAGCCAGCTCCTGTGCTTTGGCGATAGCGCCCTTCATGCCCTTGGCACCATCGGTGAGTACAAGTTCAGCGCCATAAGCCTTGAGCAGGTTGCGACGCTCCACGCTCATGGTTTCGGGCATGGTCAGGATAATTTTGTAGCCACGAGCTGCAGCTACACTAGCAAGGCCGATGCCGGTGTTGCCGCTGGTGGGCTCAATAATAGTAGCCCCCGGCTTTAAGAGGCCCTTAGCCTCTGCATCATCCAGCATAGCCTTGGCAATTCTATCCTTAACACTGCCAGCCGGGTTAAAATATTCCAGCTTAGCCAGTATTTTCGCTTCTAATTTGTTTTCTGCTTCATAGTTTTTCAGTTCTACCAGCGGAGTACCACCGATCAATTGAGTAATGCTTGTATATACCTTTGCCATAATAATCGCTCCTTTTTACTTCTTTATTAACAAAATGGATTAGCTTAATTATACCACCAACATAGTGTTCCAGGGAATATCATTGTATCTCCTCACAATCTCTACTAATCATACTTGTTTGATAGGCTTATTATACATCTTATTTTCTAGCTGTCAATACTTTTTTGCAAAAATTTCTTCACTTGACAGCAAAGCACATTTAATGTATCATATGAAACATATTAAAGCACTAGGAATTCGGAGGTGAAGTCATGAGTACCCTTATTTCTTTAATAGATACGCTTGCCCAAAAGCACGATTTGCCAGATGAGCAGCTTTTGGAGCTTATTACTAGCCCTGACCCCGAGCTTAACCAGCTTTTGGCAGCTCAGGCAGATAAGCTGCGCCAGCAGTATTACGGCAAAAAGGTTTATCTGCGCGGTCTCATTGAATTCACTAATTACTGTAAAAATAATTGCTACTACTGCGGTATCCGCGCCGGCAATAGCCAAGCTCAGCGCTACCGCTTAAGCAAGGAGCAAATTCTGGCCTGCTGTGCCGAGGGATATAAACTGGGCTTTCGCACCTTCGTGCTGCAGGGTGGCGAGGACCCTTATTTTACCGATGCGCGTATGTGCGACCTTGTGGCCGCTATCCGCAAGCAACATCCCGACTGCGCCATAACCCTTTCCATCGGCGAAAAGGAGCGCGCCAGCTACCAAGCCTATTTTGATGCGGGCGCTAATCGCTACCTGCTGCGCCACGAAACAGCCGCGCCTGAGCACTACGCCCAGCTGCATCCTGCCAGCATGAGCCTTGCTAATCGCAAGCGCTGCTTATTCGACCTAAAGGAAATCGGCTACCAGGTGGGCAGCGGCTTCATGGTGGGCTCACCCTACCAAACGCCGCAGAACCTATTGGCAGACCTGCGTTTTTTGCAGCAGCTTGAGCCCGACATGATCGGCATCGGCCCCTATATTACGCACGAGCAAACTCCCTTTGCCGATAAAAAGAGCGGCACGCTGGAGCAAACGCTGCGCCTGCTTTCCATGCTGCGCCTGCTGTTCCCCTATGCGCTGCTGCCCGCCACCACTGCCCTGGGCACCATTCATCCTAACGGACGCGAGCTGGGACTAAAAGCCGGCGGTAATGTGGTGATGCCCAATTTATCACCCGTAAACGTGCGCAAGCTGTATGAGCTATATGATAATAAAATCTGCACCGGCGAGGAAGCTGCCCAATGCCGTGGCTGCCTTGAGACGAGAGTACGCATGGCAGGGTATGAAATTGTCACCGACCGCGGCGATGTAGCGAAAAAAGTGATATTATTAATATAGAAATATAATATAGAAATAA
>OBLI01003528.1_pt1 | contig 11919 bp, 5 predicted proteins | sample 1519701 | NCBI WGS metagenome assembly OBLI01 (sample SAMEA3663005, study PRJEB22513) | pig gut metagenome | biome: pig gut; feature: pig-associated habitat; material: faeces | place: France | collected 2012 | reverse complement strand
GTAGTCGCTCATGTTGGTGGACAGGAAAACATTAAGGGTGCTACCCATTGTGTAACAAGGTTACGTTTGATCTTAAATGATGAGACAAAATACGATAGAAAGAAGCTGGAAAACATTGAAGGAGTAAAAGGTGTTTTATTTAACAGTGGACAGCTGATGATCATCTTTGGAACCGGAACAGTAAATAATGTATACGATGCATTTGTAGAACTGACTGGAGCAAAAGAATTATCTCAGGCAGAAGCCAAAGCAGAAGGCGTAAGTAAGCTGGGAAAACTTCAACAGGGATTTAAAGTTTTCTCCGATATTTTTATTCCGATCATTCCAGCGTTTGTGGCTGCAGCGATCATTATTGGAGTGAAAGCGTTATTAACTGCAGAAGGTTTATTTGGGTTAGAAGGTGCATTAGTTGACCAGAGTCCATTCATTGCAGATATTGCAGATTTCTTACGAATCATTGCAACGACTTTTGATTATTTACCAATCCTTGTTATGTATAGTGCAGTAAAACGATTTGGTGGCAATCCGATCCTTGGTATCTTAGTAGGTATCGTTATGATCCATCCGGATCTGATGAATCGAAATGCATTTGTTTTAGATCCATCTACTGCAGACTATTGGAATTTTGGACCTTTAGCAATTGCCAAGGTTGCATTCCAGGGTGGAGTATTCCCTGCAATCTTAACAGCATGGTTTATGTCTAAGGTAGAAAAAATTTCACAAAAGTATGTGCCACAGGTGATTTCTTTCGTATTGGTTCCTACTATTACGATCTTATGTGCTAATATTGCATTATTTACTGTATTTGGACCAGTTGGAAATGTGATTGGTAATGGATTAGCAGGATTGATTGACCTTTTATATAATAAATTAGGATTCTTAGGAGCATTTTTCTTTGCAGCGATGCTTCAGCCATTAGTAGTAACCGGTACTCATCAGGCAATTCAGGGAATTGAAGCAAACTTGATCGCAACAACAGGATTTAACTATATCCAGGCAATCTGGTCTGTATCCATTATTGCACAGGGTGGTGGAGCCATCGGTATGTACCTTCTGGCAAAGAAAAAATCAAAAGACAGAGACATCGCTATGTCAAGTTTTGTTCCTACCTTAGTTGGAATTTCTGAACCTGCAATCTTTGCTGTAAACTTAAAATATTCTATTATTCCATTTGTATGTGCCTGTCTTGGAGCTGGATGCGGTGGAGCATTCATGAAATTAACAGGAGTTCGTGCGATTGGTCAGGGGCTTACTGGAGTGCTTGGATTATTGGTAGTTGTTCCAGATAAATTGTTATATTATGTGATTGGAAACCTGATCGCTTTCGTTTTTCCAATTGTGTTTATTTTAATTTATGATAAAGCAAAAGGAGTTCCAAGAGAGGAAGAAGAAGAGGAAGTAGCTTCTGTAGATGAAGATGTAAAGGTTCCAGTAAAAGCGGTTGTAGATGGAACAGTTATCCCAGTTGCTGATATCAAAGATGGTGTATTTTCTGAAAAGGTATTAGGTGATGGAATTGGAATTCTTCCAGAAAGTGAAACAATTGTTGCTCCGGCAGATGGAGAAATCTGTACTGTTATGGAAGGAAGTAACCATGCAGTAGGAATTCGCGTGAAAAATAATATGACATATTTAATTCACGTAGGTATTGATACGATCAATATGAATGGAGAAGGATTTCAGTGTTTTGTAAAAGTGGGAGATCAGGTAAAAGCTGGAGAAAAGTTGTTAACATTCAATAAGAAAAAAATTGAAGAAAAAGGTTTAAATCCAGTTGTGGTATTTGTAAAAACCGAAGAAGGAAATCAAAACCCAGTGACATTCCGTACAGGAATGAAAGTTTCAGCGGGCAAGGATATTGTTGGAGAATAGAATGGAGTTTTTAAAAGTCGAAAAATATACAGCGTTAAATAAAGAGCATCAATCCTATATCGATCAACTGATGAATTATTGTAAAAAGACACCAAGACATCCCAAATTTCATATACATCCACCTTGTGGACTGATGAATGATCCAAACGGTCTGGCTTATTTTCAGGGAAAGTATCATGTGTTCTATCAGTGGTTTCCATTTGGCCCAGAGCATGGAATGAAACATTGGGCACATGTAGAATCTGAAAATCTTTTGGATTTTAAGTGGTCAGAGGAGATGCTGGTTCCAGACCAGGAATATGAAAAGAATGGATGCTATTCTGGAAACTCAATAGAGGCAGATGGAAAATTATATTTATTCTATACAGCTAACTATAAGAGTGAACAGGGCAAAATTCCAAAGCAGGCGATGGCATGGATGGAGCCGGATGGAAGCATACATAAATATGAAAACAATCCGATCATTGATGAAACACCAGATGGATTAACCGGAGAGATCAGAGATCCTTTTGTGTTCTCAAAAAATGGATGCTATTATATGCTTCTTGGTGGCGGTACTTTAGATGGAAAGGCAGCGCTGCTATTATATCAAAGTACAGATCTTACATCATGGAAGTACCAGGGACTGATTGATGTATGCGTCGATGGATTTGATATGGGATATATGTATGAATGTCCTTCTTATATCCAAGTGGATGGCAAGGATGTACTCTTCTTATCCTTAATGGGAAGAGAACCAGAAGGGGATCGTTATCATAATGAATTTTCAAGCTTATACTTTATCGGGAATCTGAATCTGGAGGAGATGAGATTTGAGGTAGAGTGTTACGATGAAATTGATAAAGGATTTGATTTTTATGCGCCTCAGGTATTTTATGGGAAGGATAAAGCCCCGATGATGTTTGCCTGGTTTGGATGCGGCGTGCAAAATTTGCCTTATGCCGCTGAGGATATGTGGATTCATGGTCTGACGATGCCTCGAATATTAAAAATCCAGAATGGACAGCTTTATCAGGAAATACCAGAAGAAATCTCCGATAAATATGAAATGGTTTCGGATTTGACTCATATGCCGGAAAGTAATACTTGGAAGCTTTCACTTGACTTTGATAAAATTCAATGTTCTTGTGTTCAGATTGGAGAAAAGAAAGATTGCTTTAAGATAAATCTGGATGTGGATCATGGTGTGGTAAGTGTAGATAGAAGTAGTCTATCCAAAGAGATTTGTGGAAAATATGGATATACGAGAAGAGTAACTACGAAAAGTGGAAAGCTATATTCTTTGGATATTTATTATGATAATACCTTTATCGAACTTGATGTCAATAAGGGAGAAGAGTGGATGGCGTTTAGAGCCTATCCAGAAAATCAACAAATCAAAATAAAATAAGAGTCATTCATGTGATAAAATCCCTACTGGAATGCTTGTGTTATTTCAGTAGGGATTTTTTATGCATGAGAGAGAACTGTTGTGAGCAAACAAATAATCACTTGGTAGCTTTGCGGTAGTGAGTAGTCAGTTTTGATAAGATTGTGTATAATAGAAGCACAGTTTCAATCGAGGAGAGAAAAGATGAAGAAAAATAGTAGATTGGGGTTGATCCTAAGATTTGCCAGAGCGTCCAGATGGTATTTTCTGATCGTACTTGTGGCGTCCTTTGTATCAACCATATTAAATTCATGGATTCCAAAAATCTTTAGCTTTACCATCGATTCTGTGTTGGCAGAGAATGGTGTGAGTTATTTAAAAGAGCATTTATGGATCTTATCTTTGGCAGTGATCGGAATTGCATTTTTAAATGGAATTTCTATCTTTTTCTATCGTACTTATACAGCGAAGGCCGGGGAAGGTTTTGCAAAAAATATGAGGGATACGCTGTTTTTTCATGTACAGCGTCTTCCAATGAAATGGCATGGAGAGAATCAGACAGGAGATATTATCCAGAGATGTACAGCAGACGTGGAAGTGATTCGGAATTTCGTAGTGACCCAGGTGCTGGAGGTATTTCGTACGGTATTTCTCATTGGGATTTCTTTTACGATGATGGTCTCTATGAATGTGAAGTTATCGTTGGTAGCATTGGCTTTTGTGCCGATCGTAGCAGCGTATTCCGGAGTCTTTTTTCATTTGATCGCGAAGAACTTTACGGTGGCAGATGAGGCAGAGGGAGAGCTTTCCACAGTGGTCCAGGAGAATGCAACCGGCGTCCGGGTTGTGCGGGCTTTTGGAAGGGAAAAGTTTGAAATTGATCGTTTTGATGAAAAGAACTTAAATTATGCCAGATTATGGATTAAGCTTGGAACTTTATCTGGGTTATATTGGGGAGTCGGTGACCTGATCACTGGATTTCAGGTTATCTTTATCATCGTATTAGGAGCCATCGAAGCCGTTCATGGAGATATTACAGCAGGGCAGTTTGTAGCCTTTGCTTCTTATAATACCACATTAGTCTGGCCTATCAGAGGACTTGGAAGGATCTTGTCAGAGATGAGTAAGGCAGGCGTTTCTTTTGACAGAGTAAATTATATTTTAAATTCCCTTGAAGAGACGATGGAGGAAGTGGGGAAAATTCCTGAGTCGCTGGATATTCGGTTTTCTAATGTTTCTTTTGGTTATGAAAAAGGAAAGAAGGTTCTTCATAATCTGACGTTTTCCATTCCAGAAGGAAGTACCTTTGGAATCTTAGGAGGGACTGGCAGTGGAAAATCCACGATCATTCATTTGCTAGATCGACTGTATGAATTAGAGGAAGGCAGTATTCATATTGGAGGAATTGATATTAGCGAGATTCCAAAACCGTGGTTAAGAAAGCACATAGGGATGGTCCTTCAGGAACCGTTTTTATTTTCCAGGACGATACGGGAGAATATTGCTGCCTCAAATCCGGATGCTTCTATGGAAGAGATTCGGGAGGCTGCCAAAACAGCTTGTATAGACGATGCGATTATGGCATTTAAGGATCAGTATGATACGGTAGTAGGAGAGAGAGGAATTACACTTTCCGGTGGACAGAGACAGAGGATTGCCATTGCCAGAATGCTTCTCGCTAAGGCTCCAATTATGGTATTTGATGATTCGCTGTCTGCAGTAGATGCCAAGACAGATTCTGATATCCGTCATGCATTGAGGCAAAAGATGAAGGATGCTACTGTAATCTTGATTTCCCATCGGATCACTACGTTGATGGAAGCAGACCAGATTATGGTGCTGAATCATGGACAAATAGAAGAAATCGGAACGCATCATCAGCTAATTGGGCAGCAGGGGATTTATCGTCAGATATATGATATTCAGATGAATCAGGATGACCGAAGATTATTAGAAGGAGGGGTGTAGATGGAACCGAAATCATTTAGCTTGAAAATGTGGAAAAAGATGCTGCCCTTCTTTCGTCCGTATTATAAATATTTTATTACCACCATCAGTCTCAATGTGTTGCTGGTAGCGGTGGATGTGTTGGTGCCGTTATTTCAAAGCTATGCCATCGATCATTTCATTGTGCCGGATACGTTGAAAGGCATTCGTATATTTGCACTTGTATATGCAGCGGTGATCGTGACACAGACCGTATGTGTATTTTTCAGTGTACGGGCAGCCATTCACATTGAAATGAATGTGGGAAAGGATCTGAAGAGGGCACAGTTTGTCCATCTTCAAAAGCTTTCTTTTTCCTATTATAATACAACACCGGTAGGATATATCCATGCCAGAGTGATGAGTGATACTCTAAAGATTGCGTCTGTGCTTGCCTGGGGATTGGTAGATATGTTCTGGGCCCTGGTCTATGTAGCAGGAGTTTTTGTAATTATGTTTTTGTTGAATGCAAGGCTGGCAGCGGTAATCTTATTAGTGGTCCCTTTGATCGCAGTGCTTACTGCAGTGTTTCAGAAGAAAATGCTGGTTTGGAATCGTAAAGTAAGGGAGACGAATTCAGAGATTACGGGAGCCTATAATGAAGGAATTACGGGAGTAGAGACCAGTAAGACCATGGTCATTGAAGACCTGAATCATAAGTCCTTTCAGGAAATTACGAATAAGATGAAGTGTAGTTCCATGACGCTTGCCAAGCTTACGGCGATCTATATGCCGCTGATCTTATTTTTTAGCTCTACCGTCACTGCATTTGTGCTGGCCAGAGGAGGATATTTTGTACAGGAGCAGGTAATCGCATTGGGAACATTATCGGTGTTTTTATCTTATGCAGTTGGTATCTTTGAACCGATTCAGCAGCTGGCAAGACTTTTGTCAGATTTGATTTCCTGTCAGGCCAATATTGAGCGGGTGGTAAATCTATTGGAGCAAGAACCGAATATTACGGACTCTTTGCAGGTAATAGAAAAGTATGGGGATTCCATACATCCCAAAAAGGAGAATTGGGAAAAGATATGGGGTGACATAGAATTTCGGGATGTGACCTTTCGTTATCCAGATGGAAAAGAGAATGTCTTAGAGCACTTTTCCTTAAAGATACCAGCTGGTTCTACGGTAGCCATTGTAGGAGAGACAGGAGCTGGTAAATCTACGCTTGTGAATCTGGCAGGCAGGTTCTTCGAACCGGTGTCTGGAGAAATTCTCATCGATGGAAGAGATTATCGGGAACGGTCACAGTTGTGGCTGCATAGTCAGATTGGATATGTATTGCAGAATCCTCATTTGTTTTCTGGCAGTATCCGGGAGAATATTCGCTATGGAAGACTGGATGCAACCGATCAGGAGGTGGAGGAAGCAGCAAAGAGTGTTTGGGCGGATCAGGTGATTGAGAAGCTGGAGCAGGGATATGATACCAATGCAGGAGAAGGAGGCAACCGTCTGTCAACCGGAGAGAAGCAACTCATTTCTTTTGCCAGAGCCATTCTTGCCAATCCGGCAATCTTTGTCTTAGATGAGGCCACATCTTCCATTGACACATGGACGGAGCAGCTGATCCAAAAAGCAACCAGTCAATTGTTAAAAGGGCATACTTCTTTTATCATTGCACACCGTCTGTCTACCATTCGTCATGCGGATGTGATTCTGGTCATGAAGGACGGTAAGATTTTGGAAAAGGGTAATCATAGACAGCTGATTCAGCAGAAGGGTTACTATTATGATCTATATTCCAGACAGTTCGAAGAGGAGCGGATGATGGAGGTATTTTGCTAGGTTTTCATTTCTCACATTTATAGTAGTCATCCATTATCTGAGGGGGAGAAGAATCATGAATACAATACGAGAGCAGTTGGAGTCTCTTTCAGAGACAGATTATAAAAAGTTTAACGAAAAGATTGTGCCTGGAGCCAGAAATATGCTTGGAGTCCGTCTGCCTAAGCTGCGTCAGATCGCAAAAGAGATCGCAAAACAGGAGCCAGTAAGGTATCTGGAGGAGATAGAACAGGCTCTGCTTACCAAAAGAGATCAGATTTATTATGAGGAAATCATGATATACGGGCTTGTCATTGGCTATGCCAAACTGACAGACGAAGAACGGAAGGAATGGCTGGAGCGATTTCTCTGTCATATTGATAACTGGGCTGTTTGTGATAGCTGCTGTATGACGTATAAATGGATGAAGAAGAATCCGGAATATTGGTGGAAATATTTGGAGGAATGCATCAAAAAAGGAGAAGAATATTCTATTCGGTTTGCAGTGGTCTGTATGCTGGATCATTTTATTGATCATACTTATATAGAAAGAGTGCTTCAGTGGTGCGATCGGATTCAGCATGATGGTTATTATGTGAAGATGGCAGTTGCCTGGGCGGTATCTGTCTGCTTTGTAAAGTATCCAGAGCCAACGTATAAATTTTTGCATAAGAATTACATGGATGATTTTACTCAGAATAAAGCCATACAGAAAATTTGTGATTCTTATAGAGTAACAAAAGAGATGAAGCAGGAGATAAAAAGTTTTCGAAGGAGGTAACAATATGAAAAAATTTTGGAAAAAAGTTATGTTAAGTTTATTGGTGATCACAATGATTTTTCCAGTAACAGTTTGGGCGCATGGAGATCATCATGATGAGGATCATCATAACCATCATAATGATTATCATTGTCTGAATAATACATATAAGGTCGTATCGAAAGGGCAATGTGCGCAGTTGAAGGTATACCGTCACTGTAATGGACAAGAGGTAAGGATTACAAAGAATATCACCTGGACTTCTGGGAATAAGTCTATTGCATCTGTAGACAGTGCAGGAAAGGTAAAAGGTATTTCCAAAGGAAGTACCATCATTACTGCTAAATATGACGGTAGAAAGTATCAATGTACGGTAAAGGTGGAAAAGCCTACCATTAGTAAGTCCAAAACGACGGTAAAAAAGGGAGCATCAACAACTGTCACAGTGAAAAACACCTGCAGAAAGGTTACTTATAGCACCAGCAAAAAGGGGATCATATCTGTGAAAAAGACATGTAAAAACAATGTGACCACATTGCGGATAACGGGAAAGAAAAAAGGAAAGACAGTGATTACGATGAAGGCGGGAGGCTATAAGATAGGCACCTGTACGGTAACAGTAAAATAGAAATCTTTTGTTGGCAATCCTTATAAATATAAAGAAAGAATAAAAAAATAAATTTTTTCCTTGACGCCTCTTGACAATTATGATAATATATTAATCTGTATCATAATGGCTAATTACGCCTGTGGATATATGTAAAACGATAACAACATTTCATTACAAGGGGTGAAAACGTCGATGGAAAAGAACAGAATCCGCCCAGTCAAATCTGGGACAAAAAGCAGAGTTAGCTACGCAAGACAGGACGATGTCTTAGAAGTACCTAATCTTATCGAAATTCAGAAAAATTCTTACCAGTGGTTTTTAGACGAAGGATTAAAAGAAGTTTTTGAAGACATTTCTCCAATTGCAGACTATAATGGACAGCTTAGTCTGGAATTCGTTGATTTTATTTTATGTAGAGACGATGTGAAATATTCAATCGAGGAATGTAAAGAAAGAGATGCAACATATGCAGCTCCTTTGAAGGTGAGAGTAAGATTATATAATAAGGATGAAGATGAATTTAAGCAGCACGATATTTTTATGGGTGATCTACCGTTAATGACAGAGACCGGTACATTCGTAATCAATGGTGCAGAGCGAGTTATTGTCAGTCAGTTAGTTCGTTCTCCTGGTATTTATTATGTGATCTCACATGATAAGATCGGAAAAGAATTATTTTCTGCTACAGTCATTCCTAACCGAGGTGCATGGTTAGAATACGAAACAGACTCTAACGATGTATTTTATGTTCGTGTTGACAGAACAAGAAAAGTACCAATTACCGTTTTAATTCGTGCGTTAGGAATTGGAACCAATGCAGAGATCAAGGAGTTATTTGGAGAAGAACCAAAGATTCTCGCAAGTATTGAAAAAGATCCATCAGACAATTATCAGGACGGCTTACTGGAATTATATAAGAAGATCAGACCAGGTGAACCATTATCTGTAGACAGTGCAGAAAGTCTGATTAATAGTATGTTCTTCGATCCAAGACGTTATGATCTGGCAAAGGTTGGACGTTATAAATTTAATAAAAAGTTAGCATTAAAGAGCAGAATTGTGAATTCTGTATTAGCAGAAGATGTTGTTGATATGACAACAGGAGAGATCATTGCAGAAGCAGGAACAACTGTGACTGCAGAAATTGCAACAAAGATTCAGGATGCAGCAATCCCATCTGTCACTGTCCAGACAGAAGAGAGAAATGTCAAAGTACTGTCTAATATGACGGTTAACTTAGCATCATATGTTGATTTTGATCCAGAAGAAATCGGAATTCATGAGAACGTTTACTACCCTGTACTTGAAGATTTATTGAATGAATATAGAGGCGAGGAATTAAAGGATGCAATCAAAAAGCATATTTCCGAATTAATTCCAAAGCATATTACAAAAGAAGATATTTTAGCTTCTATCAACTACAATATGCATTTAGAATACGGTCTGGGCAATGTGGATGATATCGACCACTTAGGAAACAGACGTATCAGAGCAGTAGGTGAATTATTACAGAATCAGTATCGTATTGGTTTGTCCAGATTGGAGAGAGTTGTTCGTGAGAGAATGACAACACAGGATGTAGAAACGATCACACCACAGTCCTTGATCAACATCAAACCAGTAACAGCAGCAGTGAAAGAATTCTTCGGAAGTTCTCAGTTGTCTCAGTTCATGGACCACAACAACCCATTATCTGAGCTGACACACAAGAGACGTTTGTCCGCATTGGGACCTGGTGGTCTGTCACGAGACAGAGCCGGATTTGAGGTTCGAGACGTACACTATTCTCACTATGGTAGAATGTGTCCAATCGAAACACCTGAAGGTCCAAACATCGGTCTGATCAACTCACTTGCTACTTACGCAAGAATCAATGAATATGGATTTATCGAAGCGCCTTATCGTAAGCTGGATAAGAGCAATCCGGAAAATCCGGTAGTAACCAACGAAGTTGTCTATCTGACAGCAGATGAAGAAGATAACTTTATCGTAGCTCAGGCGAATGAGCCTTTGGATGAAGAAGGACATTTTGTAAATACAAGTGTTTCTGGTCGTTTCCGTGAAGAAACAACGGAATTCCCAAAAACAAAGATTGACTTAATGGACGTATCACCTAAGATGGTATTCTCCGTGGCTACATCCATGATTCCTTTCCTGGAAAATGACGATGCTAACCGTGCGCTGATGGGATCCAACATGCAGCGTCAGGCAGTACCACTTCTTCGTACCGAAGCACCAGTAGTTGGAACAGGTATGGAATCAAAGGCAGCGTTCGATTCCGGTGTATGTATCATTGCAAAACATGACGGTGTTGTAGAACGCTCTACAAGTAAAGAGATTATCGTCCGTACAGAAGACGGAACAACCGATACTTACCATGTGATCAAATTTGCAAGAAGTAACCAGGGTAACTGTATGAACCAGCGTCCAATCGTAAATGTAGGCGATAAAGTAAAAGCCGGTGATGTATTGGCGGATGGTGCATCTACTTCGAATGGTGAGATGGCTCTTGGTAAGAACCCATTGATCGGATTCATGACCTGGGAAGGTTATAACTACGAGGATGCCGTATTATTAAGTGAACGTCTGGTACAGGATGATGTATATACATCTGTTCATATTGAGGAATATGAAGCAGAAGCAAGAGATACAAAGCTTGGTCAGGAAGAGATCACAAGAGATCTGGCTGGATTAAGCGAAGATGTATTAAAAGACTTAGATGAGAATGGTATTATCCGAATCGGTGCAGAGGCCCGTGCCGGTGATATCTTAGTTGGTAAAGTAACTCCTAAGGGAGAGACAGAGCTGACAGCAGAAGAAAGACTTCTTCGTGCTATTTTCGGTGAAAAAGCAAGAGAAGTTCGTGATACTTCCCTTCGTGTACCTCACGGTGCATATGGGGTTGTTATGGATACAAAAGTATTTACAAGAGAGAATGGAGACGAACTGCCTCCTGGAGTAAATAAAACAGTCCGCGTATATATTGCGCAGAAGAGAAAGATCTCCGTAGGAGATAAGATGGCTGGTCGTCATGGTAACAAGGGTGTAATTTCCCGTATCTTACCAGTAGAAGATATGCCATTCTTACCAAATGGACGTCCATTGGATATCGTATTGAATCCATTGGGTGTACCTTCCCGTATGAATATCGGACAGGTCCTGGAAATCCACTTATCATTAGCTGCTCAGGTATTAGGATTCAACGTTGCAACACCAGTATTTAATGGTGCCAACGAGTACGATATCATGGATACTCTGGAAATGGCCAATGATTATGCGAATAAGAGCTGGGATGAATTTAACGAGATCTGGGGACCAAAAGTAAATGATGATATCATGGATTATCTGTATGAGAACAGAGAGCACAGAAAAGAGTGGAAAGGTGTTCCAATCGACAGAACCGGTAAAGTTCAGCTTCGTGACGGAAGAACTGGAGAAGAATTCGATAATCCAGTAACCATCGGTTTCATGCATTACCTGAAGCTGCACCATCTGGTAGACGATAAGATCCATGCTCGTTCTACGGGCCCTTACTCACTGGTTACACAGCAGCCT
>OBLI01003527.1_pt1 | contig 11924 bp, 11 predicted proteins | sample 1519701 | NCBI WGS metagenome assembly OBLI01 (sample SAMEA3663005, study PRJEB22513) | pig gut metagenome | biome: pig gut; feature: pig-associated habitat; material: faeces | place: France | collected 2012 | reverse complement strand
AGGGTAAGAAATATAATATCGAACTTATCCCTGTAAAAAAGGTAGAAGAGGCACTCCGCGCACTCTTCGGATAGTAATATATAATAATATGAAGAAAAAAGAAATATACGACAGAATACTTGAGCATTTCAGGGAGGAAATGCCCGAGGTGACCACCGAACTCACCTACTCCACCACATTCCAACTGCTTGTGGCGGTGATGTTGAGCGCCCAATGCACCGACAAGCGCGTGAACATGGTGACACCGGCATTGTTTGAACGTTTCCCCGATGCCGCACGTATGGCGGAGGCCGACTTCGGTGAAGTGCTCTCACTGGTGTCGTCGGTGTCATATCCCAACGCCAAGTCGCAACATCTTGTCGAGATGGCTCGCATGCTGATGGAGAAACACGGAGGTGAGGTGCCTCATACCCTCGACGAACTGACAGCTCTTCCCGGTGTGGGACGCAAGACTGCCAACGTGATGCTCACCGTGGCTTTTGGCGAGAACGCCATGCCCGTGGATACCCACGTCTTCCGCGTAAGCCACCGTATGGGACTTGTGGCCAAGAGCGACGACACACCGCTAAAGGTGGAGAAGAAGCTCTGTCGATATATCCCTGCCGACGACCTCGGCAAGGCTCATCACTGGCTTCTGCTCCACGGCCGATACATCTGCACCGCCCGCAATCCCAAATGCGACAAATGTCCGTTCTGCGACATCTGCCCCAAACAACTATAAGCCGCGGGCTTTCCAGATGCGCTCTTTGGCAGCATTGATTTCCTGGAACTTCTTCTCTGCCGCACGACGCACGTCCTCACCGAGTGATGCCACACGGTCGGGATGATGCTCAAGGGCAAGACGACGGTATGCCTTGCGCAGTTCGTCGTCAGAAGCGGAAGGACTCACGCCAAGCACCTTATACGCATCCTCAAGAGAGTCGCTCTTGAGGTTGAGCATCGAATCCACATCGCCTGCCTGCATCCTCATCCACTGCGCACACTCGCGGATAGCCATTATCTCGGTGGGATCCACATGACCATCTGCCTGGGCGATTGCCAGGAGGAAGCTCACCAACTGCAATCGCTGGGCATATTCCATGTTCATGGCTATCTGTTCGCAGCACTGAGCCACGGTGTTCCTAAACTGTATTCTGCCTTGGCGTTTCTGCTCTTCAAAGAGGCGGAGCATAATCTGCTCACCCTGATTCTTTGCCTCAACACCGAAACTCGACTGGAGGAAATTCCTCACCATCTCCATCTCGGAATGCATCACCTTGCCGTCGGCCTTGATGACGTATGACGACAATACCATCAGCGAAAACAAAAAACTGTTTCGCTGCTCCTCGTCGGTGCGAGCACCATTGAAAGAGCGTGTTCCCGAGTTTTCGGGATTATTCACTGCGTCGAGTCCATTGTCAAACAATGCTCCCAATGCCACTCCTGCCAATGCTCCGAGTGGTCCTGCGGTCATAAATCCAAGTATGCCGCCTATCCATTTACCTGCACCCATGTTGCTTTTAAATTTGCAATTTAAAGAATTAAAAAATTAAAATATTAAAATATTAAAATATTAAAGAAACTAAGTTCGACGACGTCTATAAAAGATTCAGGTATTCTTCGAAGACAGATACATTCCCGTGATTATCAATGCCGAACCGATGAGGAAGTACATGGTTATCTGTTCACCCAAGATAAGCCATGCCGCCACAATGGTTGTGATCGGATTGACATACACCCAGTTGGTGCAGACAACAGCACCAAGCCCCTTCATACACCAGCTCCACGTGAGATAGCAAAGCATCGACGCCACACTGCCAAGGAAGAACAGATTAACTGCCACATCAGGGCGAGTAAGCACATCCCACGAAGGCATGTCGGGCACAAAGATGTAATACGGCAATATCGTCAGTATGCCATAGAAGAACACCTTGCGCGTGATGAACATGGCAGGATAACGCCCCATCACGGGTTTCATCAACAGTGTGTAGAGTGCCCAGCAAAGGCATGCCGAGAAGGCGAGCGTGTCGCCTAATGGCGAAAGATGGAGCACGAAATGCCCGTTGAGCACCACTGCCGCCATACCTGCCAATGCCACTATCGAGCCCCACACCTGTCGCGCTGAGAATCGCTCCGACCGATAGAACAAGGCTATGATGAGCATAGCAAAGAGCGGGCATGAGCACACAATGAGCGACGTGTTGGTGGCAGTGGTAAATCGGAGCGACTCGTTTTCCGTGAGGAAATACATCGAACCGCCCGTCAATCCCAATGCCATCATCGTCAGTTCGTCGCGCCAGTTGTCCGACAGCCACTTATGTCGCCCGCGCCACAACGAGAATCCCGTGAGCAGCACGTAGGCGATGATGAATCGCAGTGTGAATATCTGTGCCGGCGACAGTCCGTTGATTATCAGCAATTTCGTCCATACAAACGTAGTGCCCCATACTGCCACCGTCAAGAATGCCACTATATGATACTTATGTGCCAATGCAAACTTTAATTCTTTAATTTTTTAATTCTTTAATATTTCTATATCTCCCCTCACGTGGTCTCTTATCTTCTTCAGATAGAGCTTCATTCGGTCACCGTCCTTATGATCGATGATGTCGAGCAGTTCCTTGAGTTCGTCACGTATCTGAGCCACCTGGTCACTCGTATAGGGGTTGAACAGGATTTCCTGCAACAGATAGTCGTCCTCGTTGAGCACACCTTTTGCAATGCGCATGTGACGCTTGAAGGTAGTACCTGGCGCATCCTGATGCTTCATCACGGCGGCAAATACGAATGTGCTGACGAAAGGAATACTCAGTGAGTAAGCCACTGTGCGGTCGTGCTCCTCGAATGTGTATTCGTAGATATTAAGACCGAGTCGGCTATACAGGTCCTTGAAGAAGATGCGTCCCATATAGTCGCCTTCACTGATGATGATGGCATTCTCCTCGCTCAACTGGTTGAGGTTGGCGAATGTAGGACCAAACATCGGGTGAGTGCTCACATATCTGAATCCCGTCTCGTCGTAATACTCCTTAAGATTGGTTTTCACCGACGATATATCGCTGATGATGCAATCCTTTGGCAGATAAGGCAACACTTCCTTGAATGCCGGTATGGTGTATTTCACTGTCACGGCATTGATGACGAGTTCAGGAGCGAACTCCTTCACCTCATCCAATGTCGTCAGTCGCTGGCAGTTGTATGTAAACCTCATTCTCTTTGGGTCTTTCTCATACACCGCCGTCTCGTGGTCAAAGCTAAGCAAATCAAGGAAGAAACTTCCCATCTTACCAGCACCCATTATCAAAATTTTCATTGCATTCAAATTTTAAAATTAAAGAATTAAAAAATTAAAAAATTAAAGTTCTTCATTCCCATCATTTTGCTTGTCCTTTATTTTTTTCAAACCATTTACGAGAAGACCAATTATCACTCTTAAATCTTTGTTTATAGAATCAAATTGTTCTTTTGTAATATAATTCGTTTTTTGCAAAAGGGTCAGCCAGTATTTTGTTTCATTGGCTTCTTTTAGGGCAATATGTAATTTGGCGATAAAGTCAGGGGCACTTTGGCTCATCTCACTTTCTGCGAGATTAGCACCAATACTTGTTCCACTGCGCAATACCTGATTTGACAATACGTATTCCTTCTTTTGCGTGCAAAGGAATTTGTAAAGATTCACAATACGAATTGCGAAATCCAAACTCAAGTTTGCAACCAAATTATCCTTACCCATATCAATCGCAAACGAACTTTAATTCTTTAATTTTTTAATATTTTAATTTCAACAAATGACGCCTAAACGTCATTTGTTGATAATCTCCATCTGCTGACGCACACTCTCCTCGTGGATTTTCTCGAACACCTGGGCAACGAAGTCACTGTCCATACCGCAGAGGGCACCCTGTGCACCGCGCTTCTCGAGAATCTCGTTGTAGCGTGCAGCCTGGAGGATAGTCATGTTGTGCTCCTTCTTATACTGACCGATCTCGCGGCATACGCGCATACGCTTTGAGAGAAGATCCATCAACTGGTTGTCGAGTTCGTCAATCTGATGACGGAGCTGAGTGATGCTCTCGGTGGTAGTCGTCTCACTGCGCACTACAAGCAGAGAGAGGATATAGTCGAGCACGTCGGGAGTAACCTGCTGCTTGGCGTCACTCCATGCGCAGTCGGGATTACAGTGGCTCTCCACGATGAGTCCGTCGAAACCGAGGTCCATGGCCTGCTGGCAAAGCGGAGCCACGAGTTCGCGACGTCCACCGATGTGCGACGGGTCGCAGATGATGGGCAGTTCGGGTATGCGACGATGCAATTCGATAGGTATCTGCCACATCGGCATGTTGCGGTATATCTTCTTGTCATAGCTTGAGAAACCACGGTGTATGGCTGCCATCTTCTTGATACCAGCCTGGTTGATTCTCTCCATGGCACCAATCCACAGTTCGAGATCGGGGTTTACGGGGTTCTTCACAAACACCGGCACGTCAACACCCTTGAGCGAGTCGGCAAGAGCCTGCATAGCGAATGGGTTGGCAGTGGTGCGCGCTCCCACCCACAGGATGTCGATGCCATACTTCAGCGCCAGTTCCACATGCTCGGGAGTGGCAACCTCGGTAGCCACGAGCATACCGGTTTCTTCCTTCACCTGCTTCATCCATGGCAAGGCCTTCTCACCGTTACCCTCAAATCCACCTGGCTTTGTACGTGGTTTCCACACACCTGCACGGAACATGTGGCAACCCTTGGCTGCCAGGTCCTTGGCTGTTGTCATCACTTGCTCCTCTGTCTCGGCGGAGCATGGTCCTGCTATCACAAACGGACGCTCGTTGTCACTTGGCAACGAAAGCTTTTCTAATTCTAATTCCATATATGTCAAATTTAATTTTTCAAATTCAATTTTAAATTAAAGTTATTCCGCCGTTGTAGGGTCTTACCTCGTGTAAGACCGCCCGCCTTAATCATCCGATTGATTCGGTCTTACACGAGGTAAGACCCTACAGCGGACAACATTGCGCAAACGAACTTTAATTCTTTAATTTTTTAATTCTTTAATTCCGCATCTCACTCTGTGCAAAGCAGCGTCGAAGACGCGCTCATTTGCACAGAGCGAGATGCGGATATACCTCTCGCCCTTCGACCCGAAGATGAATCCAGGGGTGATGAACACCCTTGCCTCGTGGAGCACGCGCTCGGTGAGCTCCTCACAGTTGGCATAGCTATCGGGTATCTTTCCCCATAGGAACATTCCCACCTGATTGGGGTCATACGTGCATCCGAGTACATCCATTATCTGCTCGGCATATTTGCGTCGGCGGGCGTAAGTCTCGATGTTAGCCTCGTGGTGCCACTCCTCCTCATTTGTTAGGGCGGCAGCGGCAGCCAACTGTATTCCGCGGAACGTGCCGCTGTCGATATTACTCTTTATCTTGAGTATCCACGAGATGAACGTAGGATTGGTCACGCACATTCCCACGCGCCATCCCGGCATGTTATGACTCTTGGAGAGCGAGTTAAATTCGATGCAGCAATCCTTTGCGCCCTCCACCTGCAACAGCGACATCGGCTTCTCGTTGAGGATAAATGAATAAGGATTGTCATTTACAACGACGATGTTATGCCTGCGTGCGAAATCCACAAGTCGCTCGTATGTCTCCATGCGCGCATTGCCGCCAGTGGGCATGTTGGGATAGTTTGTCCACATCAGTTTCACCCTCGACAGGTCCATCTTCTCCAACTGCTCGAAGTCGGGTTGCCATCCGTTGTCCTCCATGAGGTCGTAGTTCACCACCTTCGCTCCGAGAATCTTGCTCAGCGAGGTGTAGGTGGGATAACCGGGATTGGGCACGAGCACTTCCTCACCGGGATTTACGAAGGCGAGAGTGACGTGGAGTATGCCCTCCTTCGAACCGATAAGTGGTTGAATCTCTGTGGCGGGATTGAGTTCAACTCCATACCATCGCTTATAGAAATCCGCCATTGCCTTGCGCAACTCGGCTGTTCCCATCGTGGGTTGATAACCATGAGTGTCGGGGCGGCTTGCCACCTCGCACAATGTCTGTATTGTCTTTTCCGACGGTGGCATGTCGGGACTGCCAATGGCAAGACTGATTATGTCCTTGCCCTCGGCGTTCATCTGTGCCACCTCTTTCAGCTTTCTGCTGAAGTAGTATTCGCTTACGAGCGAAAGCCTCTCGGCCGGTTGAATATTTGTATTCATAAACTTTAATTCTTTAATTTTTTAATTCTTTAATTTCGCGAAGCGATAAACCTTCTACCGCAAACGAACTTTAATTCTTTAATTTTTTAATTCTTTAATTTCCAAATAGCTGCTTGCAGCTATTTGGACACGTATTCACCTAATATTTTAAGTTCTTTTGTTAACGGGATAATTGCATCGATGCTCTGACGATAGCGGGTGAGATTGTCGTAGGTGACATCCACATAGAACAGATACTCCCACTCATGCCCAATGATAGGCAGCGACTGTATCTTCGTCAGGTTGATCTTATAGAATGTGAGAATGCTCAACACCTGCGAGAGCGAACCCTCCTCATGAGGAAGCGAGAACACGAGGCTCGACTTGTTGGTCTTCTCAAGCGGACGCAGGAAATCGGCCTTCATGGGATTCGACGACACGAGGAAGCGCGTGAAGTTGTGCTTGTTGTCCTCGATATTGTCTTCGAGCACCTTCAATCCGTAAAGTCGTGCCGCCGTACTGCTGCATATCGCAGCCCATCCCTGGCATTTATAACTGTTCTCAGCGATATACTTTGCCGATCCCGCAGTGTCGTCGCTCTCCACAGCCTTTATCTCGGGATGCTTTGCCAAGAACTGTCGGCACTGCATCAGAGCCACGGGATGAGAGTGCACCTCCTGTATAGTCTCCCACTCGTCGTCGGGCAGACAGCAGATGCAGTGGCTGATGTGCAACTTATGCTCCCCCACTACACTCAATCCCGAGTCGCGCAGCAACTCGTAGTTGTGCAGCAGACTGCCCGCAATGGTATTCTCGATGGCAGTCATTGCGATGACTGTCGGGTCTTTCTTCACATTATCGAACACCTCCTCGAAGGTGTCGCAGCATATCAGCTGCAACTGTTCGCCCTCGAAAAACTGGTGGGCGGCGATGTCGTGGAATGACCCTATCATTCCTTGTATTGCAATTCTCTTCATTATTTATATATAGTCAACTTTAATCCTTTAATATTTTAATTCTTTAATCCTTTAATTTTTTAATCCTTTAATTTTTTAATTACTCAAAAGGTCCCGCAACATTCAGAATGAAGCGGGACCTTTGAGTTTTTATTTCTCTTGTCATAAGTTGAAATCTACACGCAACTTCCCGCTTCACAGTTCCCTGCAAAGTAAAAGTAAAAGCCGTAAAAGTATGCGAACTGATTCAAGCTCATAATTCTATTTTTTTTAAATTGTTACTTACTTATTGTATTTTTACGATGCAAAAGTATAACATTTTTGTGAAATACACAAATATTTTGCTACTTTTTTTCGTTTTTTCCTCTATTTTTCTTAAATACCGAGTGGATTGAGGTTACTAACCCTGCGTTTTGGGCGTTGTTCCACCCCTTTTGCGGTGAAATCCCCAGTAATGTCGCTTGCCATTTCGGGGGCAATCTCCATCAGTCGGCGAGCGTCCTCTTGCGCCCCCTGCTTGTCGCCCATCTTCAGCAGCAGTTCGCCTCTCATCTTCAGAGCCTCCACATTTTCCGGCTCCTTTGTCAATCGCTCAGTGAGCAGTGCGAGGGCCACCACCAGGTTGCCGCTCGCTATCATCGTCTTAATCTCTTCCATATAGAACTTTAACTATTCACTCAATAATGTTATTCCGCCGTTGTATTCCGCCGTTGTATTCCGCCGTTGTATTCCGCCGTTGTATTCCGCTGTTGTATTCCGCCATTGTATTCCGCCGTTGTAGGGTCTTACCTCGTGTAAGACCGCCCGCTGCATTGATTCGGTCTTACACAAGGTAAGACCCTACAGCGGACGACATCGCGCAAACGAACTTTAATTCTTTAATTCTTTAATTCTTTAATCTCAGAATGAGAACTCAGTTCTCATTCTGAAACAGCGGATCCTCCGGCGTCACCATCACCGGCTTCTGCTCATTGAGCTTCAACAACTCCTCCGACACATATTTCTTGTCAACTACAAGACGGAACATATACTCCCTGAACCATCTGTCGCTCATTATCATGCAGCCCTGCTGTCCCCATGATGCGCCCCAACTATTCTCCACCTTCCATTTCTTAGCCTTGCCGTTGGCGTCGAGGTCAACGGCAGTGAGGGTCATGGCATGGGTTGAACCGCTGTCAAACGTACTTATTCTCTCAGCCTTGTTCATTCCGAATGTAGTGCCCATCAGCGAACCGTAGTCAAAGTTCTCGGTGTCGCCATATCCGCGCTTGCGGTCGAGCATCTTACCCACGTCATACGAGCTATACAGTTTTCTTCCGTCCTTCAGCGAGGCGATAGCCATCTGCTCGATGTCATCCATGGGCAGGTTGAGGTATTTCCAGTTGTGTCCGTCGTATGTATGTCGGTCGAGTTCCACCTCGTATGTCTTGTAGTAAGGGCGTCGCGGGTCGTTCATCACCATGATGAATGTGCCGTTGAGCTTGTCGCCCACCACCTCCTTGAAGAATTCCTGCGGAGTGTAGGTCTTTGGTTCTCCCACTGCCTTGCCGTCCTTGTTGCGATGGGCGTAGGTGAACTGCGTGGGCGGTTCGCCGATGGTGAGTGCAAGCATGCGATATACCGTTGCGAGCATTTCCGTCTTGGCCTTCTCGATCTCGGCTGCCTTCTTACCCTCAGCCACCATCTTGCGCAACTTTAGTCCGTCCTCCCTAAGGCGCGACGATATCAGTCGTGCCATTTTCGACGTGTTATCACTCGAATAGCTCTCGGGCATCACCTGCTTGGGCACAAGTCCGTATTTCTCTGTCAAGTCGGCTACACCGCAGAACGTACCTCCATCGTTGATGGGGTTCTTGAAGAAGAACTGCACTCTTTGGTCGTCGATAGGCTTCTTGCCTGTGTCGATCACTCCCTGGAGGAAGAGATTCGCCTTCTCCAACTGGTCGTAGAAGAAGAGATATGCTTGTGAGAACTCCACCCTGAGCGAGTCGGTGCGCTTGGCAAAGTTAGCTCTGAGCACATTCATTCCGCTGAACATCCAGCAGCGTCCCGAACTCTTCTGGTCGGTGATTGTCTGCTTGGGGGTTTCCACACTGAAATAAGTGTCCAATTCCGCTGCATTATTGCGGTTCTGCGCCAAGTTGTCAATCGAGTTTGCAGCGATGGCATTAGCGATGGCGTTCTCCGCCGGCGTCATCTTGTTCTGTTTCTGTATCTCGCCAAGCATCTTGGTGGATATGCCGCCCGTCTGGGCATTCACTGTCGCCGTCATGCAAAGAGCCACGGCAAGGCCATAAATCATTTCTTTCTTCATACCTTATTATATATATAGGTTACTAAATCATATTATCGACCGCAAAGTTAGCAAAAAAAGGCGAGACAAAAGAATAGTCTTGTTCTTTTTTACATATTTTATATCAAAAATCTCCGCAAAATATCATTTTCTTCATGATATTTGATTTATACATCAATTTAAACACAATAAGGCTGCACTCATAATGGTGCAGCCTTTTCTTATGTCTTTTCTTCCCTATACTTATATATTATTAAAACCTATGCTATTGTTTTAATAATGCCTGTCCAATAATGTTTATGATAGTAGTTATGAAACCATCAGAACTTAACTTATTAAATAATTATAGCCTACTATCCTAATACCTACAGAAGCCTTCGTATCTCCATCCGAAAGCTTCGAACGGACATTCGAAAGCTTTGTACGCACATCCGAAAGCTTTGTATAAACAGAAAAAGGGGTTGCACTCATCGCAAGTGCAACCCCTTAATTTTACTATGAAAAACTATGTGAATCCTGTAGGATTAGAAGAAGAGATAGCGGTTGTCAACTACCTTGGCCTTCATGTTGAGCTCACGCATGAACATGGCGGCTGCCTGAAGAGCCTGCTGCTGGAGCTGCTGCTCAACAGCCTTCTGGTCGTACTTCACGCCCTGGCGCTTTGACTTCTTCACTACCTGAAGCATGTATGCTCCGGCATTACCCTTGATGACACGCTTGCAGAACTGTCCCTGCTTGGTGGCAGCTACTGCACCACTGAGGGCAGGCTCGCTTTCATGAAGTGTCGGGATAAATGCAGGAGCGGCAAATGTTACCTGCTTAACGTCGGTCACCTGAGCACCCTTGGCCTTGGCTGCTGCAATGCTGTTGACACCGGCAAGCTTCTTCTCAAGCATCTCAAACTTCTTGTCGATGAGAACTTCCTGCTTAACGATATCCTTTACATCCTCAAGATCGCGAACACCTACAGGATGAACACCTGTGAGAGCCACTACAAGAAGGTGGTCGTTGTTGCCACACTCATACAGAGGTGATACATCACCCTTCTTAGTCTTAGCATCGAACACCCACTTCATTACCTCACGTGTGGCACGGATGCCAGCTACGTTGTGCTCTGAGTTAACCATATTGCGACGCTCTGCCACCTTAAAGCCATACTTGGCTGCGTTCTTCTCAAGAGCCTCGAGAGTCTGATTCTCGCTTACAAACTGGCTGAACTTGTTGTATGCTGCAGAGTAAGTACCCTTAGAGAAATCGATTGTGTGCTTAACCACAGCGGCAACATACTTGTCGGTCATAGCCTTGCGGTTGACAATCTGAAGAACCACATTGCCCTGAGAGAACTGGAGGTTCTTTACCTCACCGGCACCGGTGTTAACAAGAGCCTCAATAAACGACTTGGTGTCGGCATCGATGCTCTGTGCGCCCTCATACATTGCTCCTGTCATCCACATGGTCTTGCCTTCCTGACCATACTTCTTGGCAATGGCCTCGAAGTCGCCACCGGCCTTGATAGCATTGTAGATGCTGTCGGCAGTCTTGCGTGCAGCGTCAACAGTGGCTGCGCCCACCTGAATCTGACGATACTCAACTGAGTCGGGCAATGACACCTTAGACACGAGTTTGATGACGTTGAGAGTATTGTCCATAGCTGTCTCGAAGGGAGCGGTGGTCTGACCTACTGCCATTGAGTCGAGCTTTGCCTTGATATCCATCGGGAAGGCCTTTGCAGACACGGCGATGCCTGTGTATTGAATCTGCGACTGAGCCTTGCGCACTACATCAGCGGGATTGCCGCCTGCCTGAAGCTGCTTCTGAGCGTCGGTCATGGTAGCCATAAGAGCCTTGCGGTCGGCTGCGGAAGCCAATACCTGGAAATCGACATACTTGATGTCGCGGCTCTCAACATACTGCTCGTACATGGCCTCGTTCTCCTTGTACTTAGCCTTGAGGTCGGCGTCGGTGATTGTCACCTTGTTGTCGTTGATAGTAGAATAAGCGATTGAAGCCAACTGAATGTCGCTCTCCTCGTTCTGACCCTCGAAAGCCATCTTGGCCGACACGGGGTTGCTGATGAGACAGTGAGAGAGAAGGCTCTGATACTTCTGGGCGAGAGTCTGCTGACGCAGGGTCTTCTCGATAAACTTCCAGTAGTCGTAGATCTTCTTGTACTGCTCAGCCATCTGCGCGTTCTGAGGATTTGACTGCATAGCCTTGTAGTCGGCAAGGAACTTGGTGAGCATCGACGCGTCGAAGCGACCAGTCTGCTGATTTACGAAGGGTGACTGCATGAGCATGGGGTTGGTGCCCTGCTTCATGATGTTCTGGAGTTCAGTGTCAGTCACAGTGAGACCGAGTTTCTCTGCCTCGTCGGCAAGGATTGTGTTGCTCACGAATGTGTTCCACACTTGATCCTTCACCTGGTTGAGCTCATCCTCTGAGAGGTTGTCCCTACCCTGTGTCATCTTGATAACCTCCTGATACTCGTCAACGAGGTCCT
>OBLI01003526.1_pt1 | contig 11925 bp, 14 predicted proteins | sample 1519701 | NCBI WGS metagenome assembly OBLI01 (sample SAMEA3663005, study PRJEB22513) | pig gut metagenome | biome: pig gut; feature: pig-associated habitat; material: faeces | place: France | collected 2012 | reverse complement strand
ACACCTCCCAAGGCATTCTTCTCAAACAGAATGGTGGAAAGTCCACCCTTCGCCGCACGTTCTGCGGCGGTATAACCGGCGGGACCTCCGCCGATGATCGCTACATCATATTTCATCTTTAGGTAGTTTTAATTTGTATCGTAGGATTGAATTGACGCAATTGCTTGATAAAGTCTTTGCGATTGACCGGCGAGATGAGCATCCACGGCCTCCCCTTGCTCCAGATGATCAAACGGTTGAGCGAGAGCGCATAGGAAGAGACAGGCATCACCGTAGGCTCTACGGCCTCTATCTCCTCGATGGCGATTCGTTTCTCAGGGAAGATGCTGCAATGCGCAATCAGCATCCCATCAGCCGTGATACGATAGTAGGTGTTGAAAAAGACATGCAGCACCAGCAGGGCAGCTAACAGGGAGGCTACGATAGGCACCACCCCTCCTACCAAAAATGCACGCACACATCCGACTATCACTAAGCCAATCACCAAATGATAGATCCAGCCCACTTCCGACTTATATTCTTTATCCATGATGTTACTTTTGTTTTGCAGCAAAGATACACCTTCCACAGGAATCCGCAAACATTTACCCCACTGATATGCATGTTCCCAGCACAGCCTGTCCGATTTTTACATAAGCAATCAAACAATAATCGTTACTTTTGCCCCCGAAAAAACAGATACTACCGCAATGAGAGCTTCAACTTTCCCATTCCATCGCCAAGGGAACCTTTGGTTGCACCTACTGGCTATCGCCATTGTTGCCGTCTGGGGCACGACGTTCATCTCCTCTAAGCAACTGCTTCTGGCAGGGCTCAGTCCTTCCGACATCATTTTCTACCGATTCGTGATTGCCTACGTCTGCTTGGCTCTCTTCCAACGCCCTTTTCGGCTGTGGGCAGACAACTGGAAAGATGAGGGGAAGTTCCTGCTGGCCGGATTATTCGGTGGCACACTCTATTTCCTGACCGAGAACTCCGCCTTGAAATTCACCTATGTCTCCAATGTCTCCCTCATCTGTAGCACCACCCCCTTGTTGACCCTCTTGATGAAATAAGGGTTCATGCGCAAGGAACATCCCGGCAAATGGCTTTTTCTGGGCTCTATACTTGCTTTCTGTGGGGTGGCTATCGTGGTTCTCAATGGCCAATACACCTTTCACCTAAGCCCCAAAGGGGACCTGCTCTGCTTAGGATCCGCCTTGTGTTGGACCTGCTACACGCTATTGATCGAACGGCTCAGCACGAAATATACCGTGGGGCTCATTACCCGCAAGGTGTTCCTATACAGCCTCCTCACATTGCTTCCTTTCCTGATGCACGACTCCCTGCTGACTACCCCCGACATCCTGCTGTCAGCCCCAGTATTTGGGCGACTCTTTTTCTTAGGGTTTGTCGCCTCTTCCCTCTGCTTCCTGCTCTGGAATGTGTGTCTGAAACAGTTAGATGCCATTGTCACCACAAACTACATCTATCTCATGCCAGCCATCTCCATCGCCGTGTCTAACCTCACGCTGGGGGAGCGTATCAACGGAATCCTGATCGCGGGAACCCTCCTCGTAATCGCCGGGATGTATTTGGCTCGCAAGTAAAAATAGGGATCAGCTGCGATTTATCGCCCAGAAATGTGTACTTTCGCAGTCTATTATGAATCATTTAAATAAATCATCCATGAGAAAAAGTGGTATATCCATTCTACTATGCCTCCTCGCTTTGCTCACGGTTTGGGCAAATCCCAACGAGTTAGAGACACGCTTGCAAGCATTAAAAGGGATCAGCAGCATTGAACGCTTAGAATCAGAGACCTATCCCGAGAAATATGTGGTACGCATCACACAACAGGTGGATCCGAAAGATCCTGCAGCAGGCACGTTCACGCAACGTGTCGTAATCGGTCATCGGGGCTTCGACCGCCCGACTGTCATTGTCACAGAGGGCTATGGCGCTGCTTACGCCCTCAACCCCAAATACCAAGAGGAACTGACGAAACTGCTCGATGCCAACTTGGTATTCGTTGAGTATCGCTACTTCTTAGAATCAACCCCCGAGCCCAAAAACTGGGATTACCTGACCGCCGAGAATTCCGCCTACGACCTGCACCATGTGCGGGAGACCTTCGGAGCACTTTATCCGGAGAAATGGATCAGCACCGGTATCAGTAAGGGCGGACAGACCACCATGCTTTACCGGGCCTTTTTCCCAAACGACGTGCATTTCTCTGTGCCTTACGTTGGACCGCTCTGCAAAGCCGCAGAAGATGGACGGCACGAGCCTTTCCTGCGCAAGGTGGGCACCAAAGCAGAACGCAAACGCATCCAAGCCTTCCAAAAGGAGGTATTGAAACGCCGCGGCGAGATGGAGCCACTCCTGGAGCGCTTCTGCCAAGAGAAGGGCTACACCTTCCGCATCGGTATGCCCGAGCTATTAGACTATTGCGTGCTGGAGTACTCCTTTGCCCTCTGGCAGTGGGGCACACCGGTCGCCCAAATTTCCTCCCTCAAGGCAGACACGCAAACACTGTTCGATCACCTGATGCAGATCAGTTCGTCCGACTACTTCGCCGAGGATGGTGCCAACGTCTCCTTCTTTGTTCAGGCAGCCAGAGAGTTGGGCTATTATGGCTATGACGTGAAACCATTCAAGGGATTACTTAGCATCAGCAGCACCCAAGGCTATCTCAACCGCATCATGCTGCCCAAGGAATTGGTGGACAAAGTGCCTTTCCGACCGGACCTATATAATAAGGTATATACCTTCCTGCGAGATAACGACCCTAAGATGCTCTTCATCTATGGCGAGATCGATCCCTGGAGTGCCGCTATGGTGCCTATTTTCAAGGGAAAACAAAACGAAAAGGTCTATATTCAGCCACGGGGCAGCCACCGGGCGCGCATCAGCAACATGCCGGAGGAGCTGAAAACAGAGATTCTGACGCAACTCAACCAATGGCTGGCTGAATAATGCTACCTTTGCTTCGCAAAAGCGAAGATAGGCGGCACCTCAGCAAAACATTTAAGCTAGCTTGATGATTTTGCTTTCGGTTTGCACTATCTTTGCGAAAAAATTAGGTATAATAGAATGAGACACTACACGCACTATTTTTTAGCCTTGGTAGGCCTACTATTCCTTGCCGCCTGCGGAGGAAAACGACAACGGGCTGAGCGCATCATCTCCGTCACGATTGAACCCCAGCGCTATTTCGCTGAACGCATCGCCGGAGAGCGCTTCGCCATTCATTGCGTTGTGCCCGCCGGTCAAAGTCCGGAAACTTATGACCCAACTCCTCAACAGATGGTGCAAATCGGGGAGAGTGAAGCCTATCTACGCATTGGCAGTATCGGGTTCGAGTTGGCATGGATGAAAGCCATAGCTGAGAACAACCCCCAGCTGCAAATCTTCGACCTCTCCGAGGGGATGCATTTGCTACAAGGCGAGGAAGCAGAAGAGGATGAGGAGGAGAAACATGAACATGAGCATGGACATGCACACGAAGCCAAGGCTGAAGGGGAACATCATCCTCATCACCACGGTGGTGTAGATCCGCATATCTGGAGCTCCATCAGTGGGGCACGGATCGTCGCTCAAAACACCTTGGCCGCACTGCAAGCCTTAGACCCTGCGAACGCAGATACATACACCGCTAACTATCAACAGGTCGTCGCACTTATTGACTCTACGGAAGCAGTTATCAACACCCTGTTGAAACCATTGGCACATCGCTCTTTCATCATCTATCACCCAGCGCTCACCTACTTAGCCGCTGAGTATGACATGCAGCAACTTTGTATTGAGATGGATGGCAAAGAGCCCTCTCCCGCTCAGTTAAAGGCATTGATGGAGACCGCACAAGCACACCAAACCAAGGTAGTTTTCGTGCAGCAGGAGTTTGATCAGAAGAATGCGGAGCTGATCGCCAAAGAGACCGGTTGCCAATTAACCCCGATCAATCCCTTGGCCTATGACTGGAGCAGAGAGATGATCCGAATCGCTAAAGCCTTGGCCGATGGAGAAGTTGATTGAGTTGCAGCAGGTAACAGCTGGCTACGAGCAGAAGACCGTCTTACGTGACATCTCATTGACTGTCTGGGAGAAGGACTTCTTAGGCATCATAGGGCCGAACGGCGGAGGAAAGACCACGCTCTTGAAGGTGATCTTAGGATTACTGACACCCCGCTCTGGCTCGATCCACTTTTATGCCAAGGGCGAGGAGGTGCCCGCCTTAAAAATAGGCTACCTGCCCCAGATGAGTCTCATTGACAAGAAATTCCCGATTTCTGTCAAGGAGGTGATCGCTTCTGGATTATCCGCTGAGAAACCGCTGTTTCGTCGCTACAACGCCGCTCAAGAGCAACGGATTGCCGAAGTAATCGTCCAAATGGGATTAGAGGAGCTGGCGAACCGACCGATCGGAGCGCTCTCAGGCGGTCAGTTGCAACGGGTGCTGTTAGGACGCTCTATCGTCTCTCGTCCGCAGCTCCTGATCCTCGACGAGCCTAACTCCTACGTGGATAAGCGCTTCGAGTCTCGTTTCTACCAATTATTGACCGAGATCAACCGGGAGAGCGCCATTATCTTGGTCTCGCACGACATTGGCACAGTCCTCACGATGGTGAAGAACATCGCCTGCGTCAACGAGACGCTGCATTATCACTCCGGTTCGGATGTGTCAGCGGAATGGTTGGGTGAGAAATATGCCTGTCCCATCGAGCTGATCGGCCACGGTGATCTGCCTCACCGTGTGTTGAAACGGCACAACTGCGAGAGACATTCGACATCTGCCGCAGACCCCTGTCGAGGTTAGCAGCAGACCCCTTCCGAGGTTAGCAGCAGACCTCGATTGACGTCAGCAGCAGACCTCGGAAGACGTTAGCAGCAGACCTCAGTTGAGGTTAGCGGCAGACCTCGGAAGGCATCTGCAACAGATCTCAGCGAACATGAAAAAAGATATTTTGATACATATATAATAAGGAATAACGATGGAGAATGATCTCAAGAAATTAGTAGGACAGCGGCTGCAACTCCTCCGTCAGGAGAAGAATCTCAGCCAAGAAGAGATGAGCGAGCGATTGGATCTCTCGTTAAGTGCCTATCGCAAAATCGAGTATGGGGATACAGACATCACATTGACCCGACTCAACAAAATTGCCGAGATCTTCGATATGCCGGCAGTGGAGCTCTTCAGCCGAATCGACGGAAACACGCAATTCAACAACTGCCAACATTTCATCGGCTACGCCCAACATAACAATACAGTCAATCTGAGTAATCCAGAGGACTTACGTGCACTCATTAAAGCGAATGCGATGCTGATCGAGATGATGGACAAACGGATCAAACAGTTGGAGGAGAGTCAACGAAAATGATCAGCTTCCCGGAAATCGGTTTGATTGTTGGCATCGCAGTCGTACTCTTCGGCTGCAAGGCGGTGTCGCAGAACCCCTTTATCAGCCGGCAACAGAAGATCCTGTGGATGCTGACCATCGTCGTACTCAACTGGATCGGCCTGCTGTGGTATTACTATACGTTTTATATGAGAGATAAAGATGAGTGAAACACGAAAAAAGATATTGATCACCGGAGCCAGTGGCTTCATTGGCGGTTTCCTTGTGGAGGAGGCACTCCGCCGAGGGTATGAGACGTGGGCAGGCGTACGGGCCAGCAGTAGCCGGGCACACCTGCAAGATCCCCGCATCCGTTTCATTGACCTGAAGTATAACGATCCAGCGGCATTGACTGCCCAACTGGCTGAGTTCGCCCGCACGGAGGGGCCGTGGGATTACGTCCTGCACAACGCCGGGCTGACCAAGACGACCGACAAGCGCAACTTCCTACGGGTCAATTGCGAGAATACCCGAAACTTTGCCGAAGCATTGGCCGCTGCCGATTGCCATCCCAAGAAATTCCTCTTGATGAGTAGCCTCAGCAGCTACGGCATCGGCGACGAGACCGGCTTCACCCCGATTCGCCTGGATGATCCACAACGTCCCAACACCGCCTATGGGCAGAGCAAGTTGGCCGCTGAGCAATACATACGCAGCCAACAGCATTTCCCCTACGTTATCTTGCGCCCCACAGGGGTCTATGGCCCGGGGGAGCGAGACTATTTCTTGCAGATCCAAGCCGTTCAGCAGGGCTTCGACTTCGCCGTAGGCAGCGTGCCGCAACGCATCACCTTTATTTATGTCAAGGATTTGGCGTGGGTAGCCCTCACGGCCTTGGAGAAGGAGGAGATCCGCAACCGCCACTACTTCGTAGCGGATGGCGATGTCTATACCGATGCCCAATTCTCTCGGCTGATCCAAGAGCTTGTAGGGAAAAAGCATGTGCTCCATGCCCGTATTCCCCTGCCGCTCGTACACCTCGCTTGCCGCTGCTGCGAGACGTGGGGCAGATGGATGAAGCGGAGCGTGACGCTCAACAGCGACAAATACCTCATCCTGAAGCAGCGCAATTGGATCTGCGACATTGCTCCCTTGCAACACGACCTGGGCTTCGTACCCCGCTATAACCTGCGACGTGGATTGGAGGAGAGCATCGCCTGGTATCGCGAAAAAAGATGGCTTTCTTAAAGATTATGCGGTCTTTTTCAACAAAAAAGAAAATTATCGTTTCATAATCGAACAAAAAGCAGTATTTTTAGAGCCGATTTTTAAACAGAAATGCTAATCAATACTCATTTAATGAAATAATGAAACATTTCAACAGTAAAGCGTGCATCCTTGGCTTAGGTGTGATCATCGGCGCAGGCATCATGACCGCCACCTACAAGACCTCGGTCTATTTCTCGACCGACGAATCCTGCATGATGTGCCATGTGCACCCGCATGTAGAGAACAGTTGGAAACTCTCTAAACATGTCAACAACGGAAGTGGCGTGAAGACGCACTGCGTGGCTTGCCACCTGCCGCCTCAAAACCAGACCTGGGAGCATTACAGCGCCAAGGCGAAATTGGGCTTAAAAGATGTTTGGGCCTACCTGACAAAAGACAGTGCCGATTTTCAATGGGACACCAAGTCGGAGTTGGAGCATGCCGTGACCTACATCCCCAACGCCTCCTGCAAGGAGTGCCATCAGAACCTCTTCCCGGAGGGTATCACCGACGATGGTGTGACAGCGCACCTCTATTATGAGGACAACGAGGAGAAGCTGAACCTGCAGTGCATCAGCTGTCACCTCGATGCTGGACACTACAACCCCAACTATGTCCATTCGAAATTAGCCGGTGTGCCCGGAGCCAACAATGCGCAAGCGACTGACACCAGCCTTTTCTATAAGGAGCCGACCGCTGTGACCAGCTTTACGGATTATGTAGAGCAGATCCCCGGTACCCTGGTCTCTTTCAAGATGGTCGCTCTACCCGGCGGTACGTTCCAGATGGGTAGCAACCCCAAGGAGCCGTTCCACCAAGCAGATGAAGCGCCTTTGCACCAAGTAACGTTGGATCCTTTCTTCATGGCGGAGTTTGAGGTGACGTGGGATCAGTATTGGGCTTTCTATGGCAATACGATGAGCGAAGGCCGTACCCCGCCTGAGACAGTCTATGCCAACAACAGCAATCCCGATGTGGATGCGATCTCTGGACCTACTCCCCCGTTTGGCTTCCCCGATCAGGGTTGGGGTGGTGGCGACCGTCCGGCTATCACGATGACGCACTACGCCGCAGAGACCTTCTGCCAATGGCTTTCCAAGAAGACGGGCAAGAAATATCGCCTACCGACCGAAGCGGAATGGGAATATGCTGCTCGCGGCGGCACGGAGACTCCCTACTTCTTTGCGGGAAACCCAAAAGACTTCTCAGATCAAGGCTTCTGGCGCAAGTTCTTCGACGCAAAGACCGATAGCATCAGTAGCTATGCGATCTATGCGAAAAACAGCAAGAACAAGACCGCTGAACCTTCGGCAGTAAAAGCCAACCCCTTCGGGTTGAAGAATATGTTGGGTAACGTCATGGAGTATTGCGCAGATAAGTATAATCCAGAGGCATACAGCAAATTAGGAGACCATGCGCATAATCCATTGATTACAGAAGGAGAAGAGTGGGTGGTTCGTGGTGGTAATTACACCTCCGACGCAGCCGATTTACGTTGTGCGGCTCGTGGCTATACCAAACATGACGCCTGGTTGAAGACCGACCCGCAACAACCGAAGAGTATCTGGTGGTATTCCGACATCCGAGGCATTGGCTTCCGTGTCGTATGCGAGCCGGATGCGGCTATCGCCACAAAGTAAACAACGTATTTTATAAACATATTATAGATATAAAACAGTATATATCATGAAAAAAGAAAACGGAATCAGCAGACGTTCCTTCTTGAAGAGTTCTGCTTTAGCAGGTGCGCTGGGCGCAATCGGAACAGGTAGCACCATGAGTGTATTAACCAGTTGTGGTGGTGGCGAGGGTGCCGCTAACGCCAACAAGCCGTTGAAACAACCGGGCGAGTATTACATCCCCGAGTTGCCGGATCTGGCTGCTGACGGCAAAGAATTGAAAGCCGGTGTGATCGGTTGTGGTGGCCGTGGTTCAGGTGCCGCATTCAACTTCTTGAACGCTGCCAATGGCGTAACAATCACAGCCTTGGGCGATACCTTCCAAGAGCGTGTGGATGATTTGGCCAAGAAATTGAAAGATGAGAAGGGCATCGACGTGCCTGCCGACCATCGCTTCGTCGGCTTGGATGCCTATAAGCAGGTGATCGATAGCGGTGTGGATGTAGTGATCGTGGCTACTCCTCCCCTCTTCCGTCCGATCCACTTCCAATACGCAACCGAGAAGGGCAAACACTCCTTCTTGGAGAAACCGATCTGCGTAGATCCGGTCGGCTATCGTACAATCATGGCTACTGCGAAGCAGGCACAGGCGAAGAACCTCTGCGTCGTAACTGGTACGCAACGTCACCACCAGCGTAGCTATGTAGAGTCCTACAAGAAGGTGATGGAGGGCTTGATCGGCGAGATCACCGGCGGTATCGTTTACTGGAACCAGAGCATGCTGTGGTATCGTGAGCGTCAGGCTGGCTGGAACGACTGCGAGTATATGATCAAGGACTGGGTGAACTGGAAATGGCTCTCTGGCGACCATATCGTAGAGCAGCACGTGCATAACATCGACGTATTCACTTGGTTCAGCGGTTTGAAACCAGTGAAGGCAGTCGGCTTCGGCTCTCGTCAGCGCCGTATCACAGGTGACCAATACGATAACTTCAGCGTAGATTTCACGATGGAGAACGGCATCCACCTGCACAGTATGTGTCGCCAGATCGACGGTTGCGCCAACAACGTCAGCGAGTTCATCCAGGGTACGAAGGGTTCTTGGGACAGCTCTACAATGGAGATCAAGGACTTGGCAGGCAACGTGATCTGGAAGTATGACAGCGAGGCAGAGAAGGCCAACTTCAAGCAGACCGATCCCTACACGCTGGAGCACGTGAACTGGATCAACTGCATCCGTCAGGGCAAGCCGATCATGCAAGCTACGGAGACAGCCGTATCTAACATGGCGGCGATCATGGGTCGTGAGTCAGCTTACTCAGGTGCGGAGACCACTTGGGATCAGATGACCGCTTCTCAATTGGACTATACGCCGAAGGATTTGAACCTCGGCAAGATGGATATGAGTGGATTCGTGGTTCAGGTTCCGGGTAAGCCCATTGATAAGAAATAAGAACCATGGATAGAAGAAACTTTATCAGAACAGGTATGGCGGGTGCGGCAATCGCGATGAGCGGTTCCACCCTCGCCGCTTGTGCGTCAAAACCGACTGAAGCTGCGGCCGAGAAGCCAGGCAAAGGCTTAGAGCTGAAGCTCTCCTTGCAAGAAAACAAGGCTCCGGGCAAGACCTTGGAGGAGCAGTTCGACTACATGGAGGCAAATGGCGTTGTCGGTTTTGAGCCGGGAGGTGGCGACCTACCGCAACGGGTAGAGAGCCTGAAGAAAATGCTGAGTGGCCGCAATATCCAGGTCAGCGCAATCTGTGCCGGCTTCAAAGGATTCATTCTTTCTACGGATCCGGCTATCCGCAAGCAGTGCATGGACACCATGAAGGAGATCATCGCCGCTGCGGGTGAGTTAGGCTCTACCGGCGTGATCATCGTGCCAGCGTTCAACAGCCAGGTTCCGGTGTTACCGCACAACAAGGAAACCAGAGATTTCCTCTGCGAGCAGTTCAATGAGATGGGTACTTATGCCGCACAGCATGGAACGACTGTGATCTTTGAGCCGTTGAACCGCCGCGAGTGCTTCTACCTGCGCCAGGTGGCGGATGCCGCTTCACTTTGCCGAGACATCAACAATCCCGGCGTGCGTTGCATGGGCGACTTCTGGCACATGACTTGGGAGGAGACCTCCGATATGGGTGCTTTCATCTCCGCCGGCAAATACCTACAGCATGTGCATGTGGCCAGCCGTAAGAACCGTAACATTCCGGGTACGGATGGCGAGGCGGATAACTATGTAGAGGGATTCCGTGGTTTGAAGATGATTGGCTACGACAAGTATGTCAGCTTCGAGTGCGGTTGTCCCGAGGATCGTGAAGCCCCCATCACCGCCGCCTTGAAGTTGCTGCGTGAGCAATGGGAGCAGGCTTAACACTGTATATATGGCTATTGTTTATGCAAATATGAGATTGAGTGAGGTGGTGGAAGAGCACCCCTCACTCATTCGTGTAGTCAATCGCTTCGGGATTCGCTTGGGTTTAGGCGACAAGAGCGTGCGCACCCTCTGCGAGGAACATGCGTTAGACACCGACTTCCTCTTGACCATACTGAACACCTATCTCAATGAAGAGTATTTCCCCGAGAAGAAGCTACAGACTTTCCATGTCTCCCAACTAATCGGCTACCTCACGAAGACCAACCAAGATTACCTGCGCAATCAACTGCCCAACATCGAGCGGCATTTAGGCTATTTCATCCAGCATAGCCCACAAGGCAATCAATCCTTGGCCCTCTTAGGTCGCTTCTTCGCCTCTTTCAAAGCAGAACTGACCGCACGTATCCGGGAAGACGAGGAACGCAGATTCCCCTATTGCCGACAGCTCATTAAGGGTAATCCGTTGCCAGAGCTATCCAGGAGCCTGCAACAGCAGACCAACCAACCAACGGATGACTCCATCGAAGCACTCTTGGCTGACTTGAAAAGCATTATGGTGAAACACTTGACCGGAGCGTTCAACGATAACCTTTGCTGTGCTGTACTGCTCGCTATCTGCAGCTTGGAGAAAGACATCAAGCAACACAACCGCATTCGCTATCGCATCCTCCAGCCGATGATCCTCTCAATGGAACAATCATGCGCCGAAACAAGAAGATAGCCCTGATCCTCAAAGACACCCTGCGCAGTTGCGGTCTGCAAAGCCTCTTGGTGGACTATTTTCAGCCGGTGGAGATTACTGCTTTTCCAACGTTGGAGGGATTGCTTTCCAGTGGGACAGAGAGTTTTGACTATTATTTCACAGAGGCTGAAGCCTTTGCTGAGGGAACAGACTACTTCTTACCCCGACGCAACAAGACCATTGTGGTGGTCAGTCACAGCGATGGAGCCCATAGCGGCAATGCCTTGCAATGCTTAGCCACAGACCTCACTCCGGAGCAATTGATCGAACAGCTGCAACAAATCTTTGAGGCAGCCCCCCAGCAGGAACTGGAGGGAAACAAAGAGTTATCTTCCCGAGAGATTGATGTGCTCCAATTGGTAGCCAAAGGCATTACCAACAAAGAGATCGCCGACAAGCTGAATATCAGCCTCAACACCGTCTTGACGCATCGCAAAAACATCACGACTAAGTTAGGTATCAAGACAGTTTCCGGCCTTACCTTCTATGCCATCATGAATGGTCTCCTATCCGGGGAAGAGTTCTGAAGGCAGTTGTGAACAAGTAACTACTCACCTATGGCATGGACATGATTAGGCAATCGGTCTGTCAGACCAAC
>OBLI01003525.1_pt1 | contig 11929 bp, 12 predicted proteins | sample 1519701 | NCBI WGS metagenome assembly OBLI01 (sample SAMEA3663005, study PRJEB22513) | pig gut metagenome | biome: pig gut; feature: pig-associated habitat; material: faeces | place: France | collected 2012 | reverse complement strand
TCCTGTTTGTAGGCACCCAAAAGCATATTTTGCACAACAAAGTAAAAATTATTAGATATATATGAATATAGCTTGTAGGTTGGGGTTTCTTGAAGTGCACCCACTAAAACGGACAATAGTTGTAGGAAATTAGATTATCTCTTATTTCAATTGGTGCTAACATATTTCTATTCCATTGATATCTGCTTGTATTGTAATAATACACGTATCTGTCAATTTTGTCCTTCAATTCTTCAAAAGGTTTGGAGTTTGTTTGCCGTTCAAAATATCTTCTATTAATTTTGGCGGAAGATAGCGTAAGAGCATAAGTCGGTAGATATAACTACTCTTTTGCTCTTTAGAGAGTATGCCTTCAAGCCAGAGTTTGTGATAATAAAACCCTTTGGCAACAGATTGGATTAGAGTTAAGTTTCTTGTAAATTTGTTATCTAGTTAAAATTCTTTTTCATAAAGTTTGTCCACAGTCTAATAATTTCATCTTCTGGTAATTGATATGATATTGGTTGACCAACTTTTAAGGTTAAGTGTTTAGTAAATGGTAAGAATGCATATCCGGTAAAGCCACAAATTGCAATCGGTACAATATCCATTTTAGCCATTTTGGCAACTGATACAAAGCCACCTTTAATATCTTTAAAAGGTTCTTTTTCTTTATAACATGTTTTCCCTTGTGGAAATATACCAAAATTCCAGTTGGTTTTATTCGTTATTGTTTTTATTGTCTTTAATGTATCCATACTCGGTTTATCACGATTTACTCCAAACGAACCCAAACTTATTACTAAAAAGCGAATTAACGGATTTTTGTGAGTATATAGTTCCTCTTTTGCCATATAAGCAACCGGACGGTTTGCAATTAAAGAAATTAGTGGTGGATCAATATATGATTGGTGGTTAGAAGTATATACGTAACGCTTGCTTCTATCTATGTTATTCCAACCTTCGATTTTTGCAGTGTAAAATAATGTTGCAGCCGGCCATACAACAAAATACAGAAACCAAGTGATATAAAAGGTTCTTATTAAACCATAGTCTTCTGCTAATCTTCTGTTAAAGTTTCTATTCTTTCCAAACATATAATATCTTCCTTACAATAAATATTAATTGAAAATGAACTATTTGTAAAATCTAAATCTTTCATAAACTTTATTTTTTCTCCATCAATATGAGCTAAGCAATAATTATTTTTAATCTTGAAATCTTTAGCCTTAATATATTCTGCTATTTTTGAACTAGATTTTATATTTAATAAAATTCTTAAAAATTCAATGAAAAACAGTATAGGATTTTGAATTTTTAGTATAAATATATCAAACAAACCGTCATCTAATTTTGAATTTTTTGCAATGGAAAACAAATTCTGATACATATTTCCTGCATTTGCAACGATAATACAAGATGCTTTAATTGTCCGTTCTTTATTATCAATAATTACCGAATACTCTTTCTTTTTAAGTCTTAGAGCGAAAATTATTCCGGCAATAAAGTATGCAAAATATCCAAATTTGTTCTTTAGGGATTGAGGAGTTTTACCTATTATATCGGCATCATAACCCAACCCGCAACGAAGAACAGAAAGTTTGTTATTAATTGTCATAACATCAATTTTAGTGGAATTTTCTCTGTCTACGACCTCCAATGCTTTTGACGCACTATTTATCCCAAGATTTGCTGCTAACAAGTTTGCAGTACCAGTTGGAATAATTCCTAAAATTTTATTTGTGTTAACTAGATATGGCAAAAGCTTATTGACCGTTCCGTCTCCACCCACAACAAGGATTGTGTCAAAGTTTTCCATATCAACGTCTTGCAATTCATCAATAGTTATAAATTGAAAACGAGTATGTTTTTTCAAAAGCAATGTTTGAATCTTTCGCCTATATTTTATAGCTCGTTTTCTTCCGGCACTCAAATTTGAAACAACAAGGACGTTATTCATTATCTACTCCTTTACAGAAAAGTTTTGTATAAATAGATAACAAAAATAATCCCAACAAATACGCACCAATTACATCTGTTAGATTATGAACTCCAAGCCAAATTCTCGAAATTCCGACAAACAATATCCAAATTACAGACAAAATAATGCCAATATATTGCCAAAGTTTGTTTTTACAATTCTTGTGAATAAAATAAATCACCATTCCCCATAGGCACATTGTAACCAAGCTATGACTTGAAACATAACTAAAACTATGCGGGTGAATTACAAGTTGCATTTCAAATGGCGGTCTTGGTCGATGCACAAGTGGTTTAATTATACAGTTCAAAAGAAAGGTTACTAGTGGGATTGAGCATAAAAAGACAATTGATTTATACTCTCTTTTTTGGAAAAACAAAATACTCCCAACAATCAAAGGCAGTGCAATCATTATTGAATACAATTTGCAATCCGGAAGTAACGGAATCCACAAAGGAAGATTTTTCAAAACGCTTTGCAAATGCAAAATGAAAGCCTTGTCCCATAAATTAATTATGGGACAAGTTTCCACGATTATTGAAAATATTATAAATATTGCAAGTAGCAATGAAGTTTTTTTCATATTATTTTCCACAACCTGCACAATGTCCTGAACATTTGTGTTTAGGCTTTTCTTTGGAGCAGAAATTATCTCTATCAACATAATATTCGCCTTCAAGAGGGAAAATTGTCATCCAAAGATTATTTCTCCAATCATCATCAAGAATTTCCTTAACTTCTTCTGAATACTTGTCGATTTCAGAAGTGATTTTAGGGTCAGTTAAATACGCAGCTGCATTTTCATGAGTTTCATAAGGCTTGAATTCTTGATAATATTTTCTTAAGATATCAGGTCTATCCACAATCATACAAGGTCTTAGCATATTTCCGTCTTCATAAGGAATACCATCCCTAATTGCTTTCATAAACGGAGCTGCTAAAGCCTCTGTAAGTGTACAGTTATTCAAGTTGTGAGTTGCTAAGTGAACAAACGTGCAAGGTTCAACATCACCTTTAGGGTTAACGTGAACATATTGTCTTCCGCCAGCAATACAACCCATCATTTCAGGTCCGTCGCCCCAGAAATCAACTGTCATCATTGGCAAAGTATTTCTTGCGTTGTAAACTGCTTTTAAGATTTGTTGTCTTTGTTGAGCGTTTGGTGTCATAGAAATATCCGGACTATCGCCAACAGGAACATAATGGAAGAACCAAGTCCACAAGCAGCCTTTATCGGATAACATTTTCATAAAATCGTCAGATGTTACTTCATCGCAGTTTTGACTTGTTGCAACAACAGAAGCTCCAAAGAAGATTCCTGCTTTTTTCAGTATATCCATTTTTTCCATAACCATATCAAAACAGCCTTCACCACGAACGGCATCTGTGTTTTCTTTTAAACCGCCGATAGAAAACATTGGGTGAACGTTCCCAAGCTCTTGCAATTTTTTGATAGTTTTTTCGTTGATTAAAGAACCGTTTGTGAATGTAATGAACGCACAGTCGTTAAATTCTTCAGCAAGTTCTAAAAACTCTTTTCTTGCAAAAGGTTCTCCACCAACAACAGGGATAATGTGAATTCCCATAACATCTCGAGCTTCCGTGAAGATTTCTCTCCATTTTTCTTTGGTCAAATCTTCTCTAACGTCATATTCGTGAGCCCAGCAGCCTTTGCAGTTGAAGTTACATCTTTTTGTAATTGATGATAACAAAACTGTTGGTGGGAAAAATCCGTTCTTTTCGTTAAATTCACTTCTTTTTCTCAAGTTATCACCATAGTATCCGTTAACAAAAAAGTTTTTAATCCATTTGTTACGGCAATTTGGGTGTAATTCTGTCAAAATCTTTTTCCACCACAAAAGATGCGGGTGTTTAGATTCAAATAACCATTGCATTCTTCTTGCGTGATTAATTCCGCCTTTAGAACCGGCGATTTTTTCAAAGATTTTTGCAAGATTGATAAGCTTTTGCTTGCTGTAATGTTTGCCCAAATAATTTAACGTTTGGTCAATCACAAAATTATTGAATTTTAGTTTTAATCCGTCAAAACAGCCCATTGAATTTGACTGCCAAACAGTTGATTGTTTTTCTACTCTCATTTCCTATCCTTTCTATACGAGAACTTCGTTTAATACATTTTTATTCATTTCTTGAATCATTTTCTTTACTTGTTTGTACAATTTTGCATCAGTTTTATTAACTGTTGCAAAAATTATTACGTCGCTGGAATTCTGAATTCCGTTTACAAATTCTTTTGAAATATCCCCACGAATCATGTTGAGATTGCTAAAATCTTTCAGACTTTCTAGAACTTTTCGTGGAATTTGCTCGAATACAACGAGCGAAATATTTTTATCTTGGTTTGCAAGAAGAACCATTTTTAAATCTGTCAAATCGTTTTCAAGATTGTAAATGATATTTTCGCCAAGCATTGAGTATGTAAGCTTTTTGTCGGTGTTTTCCGCAAAAATCACTGCGATTAATGACGCGATTACACCGAACACAATTCCCAAAAGAATGTTTGTGAAAAGTTTTGGGGAAGCTTGTTCATATTCTTGTAATTTTCTTGGCTCTTTCAGAATGATAACTTTTGAAGACTCTGACATTTGATCAACAAGCTTTGCCCATTCAAGTTTTGAAGAAAGAGCTGCGACTTTTTCGGCATCTTCGCGTAATCTTATTTCTGACTTAACTCCGCTAACGTATTGCCCTTGAATACCTGACATAGCTTTTTGAGCGGATATAATTAGACAGGCTATTATTTAACAGAAGGAATCTTTACTATATAGCCTCAAAGTCAAATATATTACGAAAAAACCCTATAATTAGACAGGCTATTGTTTAACAGAGGGAATCTTTACTATATAGCCTCAAAGTCAAATATATTACGAAAAAAACCACTTCCTATAAACGAATTCAAATTTCAATGTACTAGCAATTTTGTCCCCAAAGATTACCTAAAAAGTCCTCTCTCAAGATATCCGATTATCGCACAAAGTTAAAGAACATTATAGTATGACAGGCTATATGTGAATACAAGTATTCTTAACCAATAAGCCTCTGTTCCAAATATATTTGAAAATTTTAAACTTCCCCTATATTAATTCTAATTTCAATGTACAATCAACTTTGTCCTCAAAAAGTAATCTTAATAGCCTCTTTTTGACATGGTAATTATGCCACAAACCTAAAAGACATGCAACATACAGGCATGGACACAACATTGATGGTTATTCTCATGTAAAAATTACTTCCCCTTAAAGTCGGAAATTTTAAGAATATCCTCTATTAAAACAATTTCCGAGTGTTTCCCCTTTTATACTTCCGAGTTGTGACAGACAATATTAAAATATTTCTATTTTGAGTAATCTTTACATCGGAAGCTCTATCATTATTGAAGAAGGAAGTTAATTTGAAAATTTTCTTCAAAAAACAAAAAATTTTGAAATAAAAAATTTATTTTTATAGGTAAGTAATCTTCAAGATTACTTTTTCATTAAAAAATTGCGAAACATTTCTTATCATTCAGACACAAAACAAAACACTTCCCCCTTAATCGCTTCCAAAATAAAACTTCAGAGTTAAGATGTAGTAGCAAAAGGAGTTTCATATACATGAATAGCGAATATATAAACTTAAATAACATAAATAGGGAAGATACTTGGGTTGATGTTGAAATAGTCGCAAAATTAAAAAAAGTTACTAAAAGAGCTGTTAGAATGTCCTTAAACAACAATAGATATATATATAAGACAGAAAAATGTCGAGGAGGATATTCATATAAAATCAAATTGAGTTCTTTAGAAGAAGATTTACAAATTCAATATATAAAAACATATATTGAAGAAGTTAAAAATGCTGGGTGCGAATTAATCGAATTAAATAATTTAACAATTAAACAAGAAAGGCTGATTTCAGAAAGTCAAAAAGAACTTGCACTCGCAAAATATGATCTTGTTAATTTATGGATTAAATATCGTAAAGAACATAAAACTAATCCTTATGATAATGAAGACAATCAAAGTATCAATGAAAAATTTGTTCAAATGTATAACACAGGATTGTTATACGAAGTTGTATTTAAAAAGATTGGAAAAATATCAATTGGAACTTTGTATCGTTGGAAAAGAATATTAAGTGAGAATCAAGATTGGACTGCTTTAGTTGGTCAATACAAATATTCAACAAGAAAAGAATATAAAACAAGTTTAAATGAGGAACAAATTAAAGTGTTCCTCAATATTCTATTATCACCAAATAATTTTTCGATAGGAAAAGCCATTGGACTTGCTAGACATATATTAAAAGAACGAGGATATGATGTTTTACCTAAAGATGTTACTTTTAGAAGATATGCAAAATGGTTTAGAGATAATAATTTTGATAAGTGGACATTAGCAAGGCAAGGTGAGAAAGCACTAAAAGATAAAGTATCACCATTTATTGTAAGAAAAGCTGCATTACTAGAACCAGGCCAAGTTCTAATTGCTGATGGACATACCTTAAATTTTCAAGTAATAAATCCATTTACTGGAAAGCCTTGTAGAGCTACATTGCTTGGATTTTTAGATTGGAAATCTGGCGGACTTGTTGGCTACGATATTATGCTTGAAGAATGTACTCAAAATATAGCATCAGCATTAAGAAATGCCATACTAAAATTAGACCATATTCCAGACTATGTTTACCAAGATAATGGTAGAGCTTTTAAATCAAAATTCTTCAATGGGGATAAAAACTTTGAGGAACTTGGTTTTACAGGAATTTACTCCAAACTCGGCATAAAACCAATATATGCTACTCCATACAACGCTCGAGCAAAAGTCATCGAGCGTTTCTTTTTAGATTTTCAAGAAAGTTTTGAAAAATTAATCCCAAGTTACATTGGAACTAGCATCGAGAATAAACCCGCTTGGATGAAAAGGAATGAAAAATTACATAAAACCATCCACGAAAAAATCAATTTTATTCCGACTATTGAGCAAACAATTCAACTTATAAACAAGTGGTTAGAGTTCAAACACTCACAACATTGTACAAATGATGAAGGAAAAACAATTCAAGAAGTTATAAATGAAACAAAAAAACAAAACATTGATGAATCCGAACTAGATGATTTAATGTTGGCACAAGAAATAAAAAGCATTGGCAGAAACGGAATAAGGTTCTTAAAGGCAGATTATTTTGATGATGCACTTTATGGCTTAAAGGAAAAGGTTATTATTCGATATAGCTTGTTTGATTTATCAAGCATTAAAGTCTATACATTTAAAGGCGAGTTTATATGTAAAGCTAATAGGATTACTGAAACACACCCATTAGCAATACATATGGGTGACATTAAAGACATTGAAGATTATAAATACAAGATAGAAAAACAGGCAAAATTAAGAAGAAAAACTATTAAAGAAGTCAAAGAGCATTTCAATATTGAAGATATTGATTTATTAGAAAAAGAACTTTTGAAAGTGGAACAAATTCAAGAACCACAGTACAAGGAAGTTATTATTACTCAAGAAAAAGAAGAACCAAAACAAAAATTTACACCAAAAATACAAACTTCAGTAGTTGCAAGACCTATCTTCAAAAATAACTATGAACGTTACGAATGGCATATGCAAAATGGTTGTATATCAAAAGAAGATAGAGATTGGCTAACAAATTACATAAAATCAGATGAATACAAAACAATATACGAATAGAAAGGAGTAACAATGAAAAAAGTATTCGTAAAAACAAGCAACGTAAAAAAATTTATTACGATGATGAATAATCTAGAAAAACGAGCGGAAGGTGTGCCAGGAATGGGACTTGTTTATGGAGAACCAGGATTAGGAAAAACTTATACCATTATGTGGTGGGCAATGCAAAATAATGCAATTTTTGTACGGTGTGCTAATAATATGTCAGCACGATGGTTATTAGAAGAGATAGTTGAAGAACTTGGGGAAATTCCCTATACAAGATTTTCTAATATTTATAACCAAGCTGTTCTTCAACTAATAAAGACACCGAGAACCATAATAGTTGATGAAATTGATTATTTAACAGTAGATTCCAAAGCAATAGAAACATTAAGGGACATTCACGATAAAACGAATGTCCCTATTGTTTTAGTTGGAATGGCGTCAGCAAATCATAGATTAATGAGACACAAACATTTATATGATAGACTTTCTGAAATTTTCAAATTTGAAACATTCTCGGAACAGGATATTTCTAAAATAATAGATGAATTATCAGAGGTTGAAATTACCGATTGTGCAAAAAAACTTATTTATTCAAAAACAAGCCGTTTTAGGCAACTTGTAAAACTTATAAATAAAGCTGAACAAGTTGCAAAATCAAACGGATTAAGTTCATTAGACGAAATAACATTGAAGGAGTTTATAAATGACGAAGTCGCAAATCAAGATATCACCCTTAACTTCGAAAATCCTAAAACTAGCAAAAGGACTCAATAAATTTACAGTCGGTGATATTCAAGGAATCTTATTAGAAGAAGAAAAAAATATCAAATCATCTTTGGAATCTCTAGAAGATTTGTTACTTATAAAAAAACTCTCTTCAAGTGAATATCTATATATTAAATCTAAACTAAATGAACAAAAGCTCCAAACAAAAAAGAGGAATTTTTCAAGCGATATTGGAAATATAAATAAAATAGTTAATTCACAAAGATGGCTAACTATGAATGAGGTGCAAAAAATAACAGGAGAAATTAGAGAAACCGTCAGAAGAAAATGTAAAAAAGGACAATACGAATCAATAAGTGAATTTAGAGGACATTCCAAAATATATTATATCAATCCAAAAAGTTTAAATATAGATAGAATCAATTTTTTAGATAATCAAATAAAAATACTCAAAAGAAAAAATCAAAAGTTTAAAATCGTATATAAAATGTCGCTAGATGAAATTTATGAAGAATTATTAAAGATGAAAGAAATTTATGTAAACTTATCTGAAATTTGGGTTAGTGTAAAAATTATTGCAAATTTGGAAAACAATACTTGTCGTGCCGTTAGATATAAAATATACAGTAATAAATATCAAAGTAAAAAAATGAGGAGCAGAAAGGGGTATCGGTATAAAGTTAATTTAACCTCACTAGACATAGATACCCAAATAAAATATATAGAATTTTATTCTAGTGAAATAAAAAAAGTTATTAATAATTTTGCAAAATTAAGTGTTTTGAGAATTAAAAATTCTCAAAATAAACAATTTAAGGAGGTAAAAAATGACAAAAACCCTAATTAAAGCTTCTCCTTTAACATTTAAAATTTTAAGATTAGTAAAGGGGCTTGCTAAATTTTCGATAGATGATATTCAAAAAATATTATCTGAAAATGAACAAAACATTCTAGATTCATTAAAAGAATTGGAAAATGAATCTATCATTAAAAAGATTTCTAAAACAGAATATTTATTTATAAATATAAAAGTCCCAGAACCAAGTTATCACAAACCTAGAGATTACAATGATAAAACTCTAACAGGGGAGTGGGTAACTGTAGAAAATGCTAGTAAAATTACTGGTGAATCAATAGATTTAATAAGAAGAAAATGTAAACGTGGTGACTATGAATGTACTTATGAACGAGATGGAAAATTTCGTGTATATTATATAAAAGCAACATCATTAGGCATCACAAAGTATATTCCAGATGATAATCTTGGTATTAATTTATCAGAAACCCAAATTGCAGATTTATTATCAGATAGCGAAGTTTATCAAAAAATAAAAATAGAAGATGTCTTAAAATCAAAGACTGACTGTGATTTTTATAACCGTTGTACAACGAAGATTCAAAAATCATTATTTAAATATTTAGTATTATTTAAGGTAATAGGTGATCTGACACTATCAGAAATCAATGCCACATTAAAAATAATAAATGAAAAATATCCAGATTATACAACAAATAACCAATGGTACCGTAGAAAATTAAATAGATTTAAGAAATCAGGTTTAAGTGGTCTTTACAATAATCAATTATGCACTGTTGAACAATCTGTTTACAATAGATTCAAAGAACTGTACTTATCACCTAAAGGTTATGGACAAAATGATGTTTATGAAATGATAAAAACTGAATTTGGTGAAAATAATATCCCTACTCTGGGTGTAATATCTCATAGGCTAAGGAATGAGTTTTCTAAAGAGGCAGTAAAAACAATGAAAAGTATTCCTGCTAAACGAGGGAGAAAAAAGAAGGTTCAAAATTCCCAAGAGAACTTGGAAAAAGCAAAAAACACGAGCTTCGAAGAAGCAGCTGATAAATATTTTAATTCAATAGCTAAAAATTCTAACATAGACTTAAAAAATCAAAAATTACATTATTCTTATTTACTAGACTATTTTAAAGATTATACACTGGGAAATATTATTGATGAAGAAATTATAAAATTTAAAGAAGCCTTTTTAACAAAAGGTCTTTCAGCTAGTACAATAAGTTCTGCTGTAGCGATGTTATTTAATATAATATCCTTCTTTGGAATTAAAGTTAATCGAAAAATATTATCACAACATAAAAAGCAGGTAGAACTGCTTTCGATTGATGAAATAAAAGAAATAATAAAACAAAAAACACCAGAAGCTTGGATTATAGGACTAGGTTTACGGATTAAAGAATTAGAAATTCTTGAGTATGAAGATATTGATTTTGAAAATCGTGTAGCAACAATAAGTCGACTTAGCAGGGGTGAACGAAAAACTAAATTTTATTCTGAAAGAGTAACTAGGTATATTAAAATACCAAAAGTTTTATTTTCACAATTAGATAAAAATAAAACTGGCAGGATATTTAAAGATATTAAAATAAACAATTATGAACAATTAATATTTGCTCATGTAATGCTTATGCAAATAAATAAAGTTCCAATGAATATAATAGCAAAACAAATGGGTTATAACGGCTTAAGTGCTTTTTATCCAATGTATAGGCATTTGTTCCCACAACAAATAGATTCTGACTTTGATATATTTGCACAATTGGATATATAAATAAATTTAATAATCTTAAATTGGACTTTTACAAAAGTCCTTTTTAAATTCTATTTAAATAAACGACTCAAATCGTTTCCTTTATATTCTTTAAATTTAGCACTTTGCATATCTGCTTTAAAACTCTTGAAGCACTTGTCGCAGATATAAAATGTATTTTTGTTGGTATGTTTCATATTCTTAACCAAAACAACATTTGATTCATCACCACAAACAATGCAAGGAATTTCCATTGTATCATTCAATTTTGCATACTTTATCATTATAAACCCTACTCCCTAATTTTTATTCATGATACATGGTTAAAAGATTTTTTCAAATAAAAAAAGGACTTATAAAAATAAGTCCTAAACCTTACTCTCAATCTAGCACTACTCCGATTAGTACCAGATTTCATATTGATTATAACATAATTATCTATTTACTATTGAATTGTTAAGATGATGTTACAAGTCCTTCGTCACGAAGAATTGTTAGTTCTTTATTTAATCTTTTAATTTCGCTTTTTAATTCATTAATATATAAAGCAGCACCACCTAAAATATTTCGAGAATAGGTGTTACCATAAGATTCAAACATTTGACCATTTCCATCAATGCCAACAATGAATTTATCTTTTGGAAATAAAATTTTATCTTTTATATCTGCTCCTTATTATTTCAAACCCAATTCCTTTAATTCTTCATCATCCAAATCTTCAATTGCTCTGATATCATCCATTGCGATATTATATCTTTTGCCGTCTTCATCAACACAAGTTGCAAATGGGATTTTTGCATCAGTATAAATATTAGTCCAAGTATAAAGAACTATTCCTAATTTTTCAGTTTTATAATTTATTACTTTTGTTCCAAATAATGTTCTATCTTTTTCTAATGTCATTGTTTGTTCTCCTTATCTATATGCTTTTGTGCCATCGCTAAATACTAATTCATCGATTCTCAAGTCTCCGCTTGAAG